>JACCDP011232160.1_pt1 | contig 68660 bp, 84 predicted proteins | sample 7445841 | NCBI WGS metagenome assembly JACCDP01 (sample SAMN15323441, study PRJNA562643) | freshwater metagenome | isolation source: river surface water | place: USA:Blue River Watershed | collected 2017-08-17 | reverse complement strand
GGAGGGGCGGTGCATGATGGGGGTGGGGTTGAGTGGTTAGCGGGTGATGGTTGCGGCGGAGGCTTCGAGGCGAGCCATATCAATGATGTCCCGGCATACGGACTCCATCCATGCTCCGGTGCAACCGGCGTCGAGCAGGGTCTTCTTCAAGGTGCGATAGGCGCGGGAGTAGCCGACGGCGGTCCAACCTCCGGGCTGAAACGTGCGAAGCTTGGAAAGGCGCTTAGACTGATAATCAGACCAGGCGATGAGATTGCCTTCTTCAATGGAGAGGATAGGGGTTTTCATGGGATGGATTATTGGGGGGTTAATGCTGTGACCGTTTTGCGGTCATGTGGCAAGATTACAGCATCACGTAAAATAAGTCAACAACAATTTTCACTTTTTTCTTGAGTCGGATTTTTTGCCGTCTCTCAATATGCCTGCGGGGAAGGCTGCGGACAAAACCGGGCGGTTTTTGGCACTTCAATCAACCTTGCGGACAAAAACGAGCGGTTTTTGGCAGCTCAATCAACCTTGCGGACAAAAACGAGCGGTTTTTGTCCGTGAACGGGTTTCATGGCCTGATTTCAATCTGCTGCCATTTGAGCAAAGACTTTAGTTTTCTTTTGGCATTGATCCTGCTTTACCTGTTCAAATGATCAATTTTAACCCTTAAAACGGGGGGTTTTGGGCTGAAGGGTGCCAAAACAGGTGACAAAACCAGGCTTTAGAGGGAGGAAGTGACGCGCAGAAAAAATTGTTATACAGTATAACGTGATACGGATGTGATACAGTGTAACGGATGGGTATTATTGTATCACGTTATACTGTATAACAAAGATTTGTGAGGCTAGGACAGGATATGGAAAACGGGTTTTAACCGTGATTTTTGTCACCTTGGCAGAATTGACTGTTGAGAGAGCGCTTTGTGATACGGATTACGGGGTTGAGGTAGAGCAGCGTTGAAGTGGATCAGCGTTGAGGTGGAGCATCGTTGAGGTGGAGCAGCGTTGAGGTGGAGCATCGTTGAGGTGGAGCAGCTCTTATTGACGAGGCGCGATTTTTGTTATACGCTTACGGCATGGCTAGAACCAAATCGCTATTGACGAAAGTCACCATGAATCCCTGGCGGGCTGATCCTGCGATGGCTGAGGCCGTTGCCGCGTTGCAGGCTAAGACGGGGAGGAATTACACTTCACTCATGGAGCAAGCGGTAACTTTGCTGCTAGCTCAACGGGGTATTGAGGTGATGCGTGTTGGACTTGCTGTGGATGATCCTGCGCAGGTTGAGGCAGCAAGGGTCAAAGCCGCGGAGGAGAAGCGATTGAGAGAAGAAGCCGCGAAAGCCGAGGCTGCCAGGAAAGCGAAAGAGGAGGTGTTCCGAATCCGCAAGGCGTGGAACGATAATTTTCGTGCGCGAGGCGAGGTCCCTAAAAACGGATTCGCGGCGGAGAACGAGGAAGAGGAGGAAGCGGAGAGGCTGGCGCTTGAGGCCGAGAAAGCAGCAAAGGAGGCGTTCGTTTAAAGGTCATGGGAAACCAAGTATTGAGCAACGAAGATTGGTCCGTGCTGCGCGGCCTCTCCATAAAAGGGGTGCCGGACTCCACACTTGCCGAGCAGTTCAACGTGCGCGTTGGAACTGTCATTCAAAGGAGGCGGAATGACCACGAATGGTTGGCACTTTGGAGGGCTGGCACAAAGCGAACTGGGAGGCCCAATAAGCTTATTGAGACTGTGGACACAACCAAGGTTGATATCGTCTCTACCTCTTTAGAGGAATTGGCCAACGAAAATCCGTTGTTAGTAGCATCATACGCTCACAGCAAGATCAAGGAAGCCGTCCAGACTGACTCCCTCCCCACCCCTTCCTCCTGGGGAGATCTGAAAACCGCCAGCGAAATATTCCGCAAAGCCGTCGGCCTCGACAAGGATCAAGCGCCCGTGCAAATCAACCTGTGGGGGACAAATCAGGACGGTCTTGCTTCCGGTCCCGTCGTCGATGTGACGCCGAGCGAGCCGGAAGGGTGGGTGTAGTCTCAAGAAGGCTTTACTACATACTACGTTTTGCGCCTTTTCAGAAGCTCATGACCGCCGGAAAACAATTCCCCGTTGATACTCAACAAGTTACGACGGAAAGAGAGGAAGTCCCTGCTTGCCATTACGCCTATTGTATCAGGTCGCGTATTTACATTGTAAAGAATCGGAATGCGGGATCGGCCCGGAGGCACTGAGGAGCGAGCACAGCACGCCAGGTCCTGCGGAGGGGGCGCGGGTGCCGGGTCCTGGGTGCCTCCGGCCACCCCCACCACGCGGGTACCCCCCGGCCCCCCGAGCGGCGCAGCGCGTACGCGGGGGTATGCAACAAAAAATTTTTTCTCCAAAATACCTCCCTACTAAAATCCGCTTTCGTTTTTCGACTTTCTGAAGAATATATCATCCCGTATGAAGGGCCGCCCACGTCTCAATCTAGTCAATCAGCGCTTCGGCAAGCTGACCGTCATCTCGAAATACCCCGAAACCAAAGGAGTTAAATACCCCTTCTGGAACTGCCTATGTGATTGTGGCAGAACGGTTTGCAGAGTTACCGCACCCAATCTCCGCAAGGGCGTCATCACCTCATGCAAGCACTGCGCCCCTCCGCCGCCCGTCCCTAAAGGCAAACTTCCACCCTGCACCGCCGAGGGGAGGGAACTGAAGCTGATCCCCAAGTTCACCCCCTTCGGCCTTCCATTGAAGAGCAAGCGCAGAGATTTGACGGGCAAGACCTTCGGCAGGTGGAAGGTGCTCGGGGTGTCCGCTCACGATTCGGATAAGTGGGTGTCCCAGTGCCTTTGTGGCAAGATGGGTCTGGTGTCTCAGGCGTCCCTTGAGAGAGGGTTGAGCCGTTCATGCGGTTGCGCCAGGAACGCGTTGTACAAGATGGTCAAGGGCACCATCGTCAAAACGCCTGAGAACCCTCTCTTTGAGAGAAGGGACAGAAACCCCGTTTTCCTTGCCTGGAGGAGGATGAAGTCCAAGTGTTACGATCCCCGTCACTCAAGCTACCACGTTTACGGTGGCCTGGGTGTCAGGGTGCATCAGGCATGGAAGGACAACTTTGAGGAGTTTGCCAGCCACGTCGGACCCAGACCGGAGAAGGGATATACGATCCAGCGGATTGACAACACCCTCGGTTTTGTCCCAGGAAATGTCCGCTGGGCACCGGGGAAGCAGCACCCCGACAACGAGGTCAGCAACCCCATCGTCACCTACCAGGGGAACAAGACCCGGCTGAAGGAACTGGCAGACCACCTTGGCATACCTCGCGGCCTTCTTCGCTACTACACGATCACCAACCCCCACCCCCTTGATCAGGCGATCGAGCTGTGTCGCAACGCCGCTCCGGTGCTGTCATCCGCGACCGAACCCCAAAACAACTGGGTTTAAATCCGGTTTTAATCTTCCAATCTACACTCTCACATCATTCCACAATCAGAATTGTTCCTTGACGCGGGCTAACCCTTCTCGCACAATCCCGTCCGCATGACCAAGAAACAACTCGCCATGGACGTCATCGAGCAGTTCCCAGACCTGCCGAACAGGACGATTGCTCGAAAGCTGATGGCGGAGCACCCCACGGTGTTCCTTGTTGAAGATGCGACCAGAACCCTTGTGAGAAACATTCGAGGGGCGAAGGGCGTCCGTGACCGTCACAAGTCCGTGCCCCATCTCAAGAAGCCTTTGGGATGGCAGCAAAACGTCATGCCCAGGGCCATCTCGCAGGATCGTCCTGATCTGGTCATCAAGGGTGCGCACCGGACGCTGATCCTGTCTGACATCCACATCCCGTACCACGACGAAACCGCCCTCAACGCAGCCATTGAGTATGGCAGCAAGAACAAGCCTGGCATCATCATCCTGAACGGCGACATCGGGGACTTCTACGCGGTGAGCCGTCACGACAAGGACCCGCGTCGCAGCCTCGCCGAGGAGCTTGACGCCATCCGCCAGTTCCTCTTCTGGCTGCGCAAGCAGTTCCCCCGCGCACGCATCCTGTTCAAGATCGGGAATCATGAGGACAGGATGGAGCGGTTCCTGGTCAAGAACGCACCTGTGCTCCTCGGCACCAGCGACTTTGAAGTATCCACGCTGCTCAGGTTCGACGAACTCAAGATTGAGTGCGTCGGCAGCCTGAACCTCATCCGCCTTGGCAAGCTGTGCATCTACCACGGCCATGAACTGCCGCAGGGGATGTCGAGTCCGGTGAACCCTGCCCGTGGAATGTGGATGCGGGTGCAGGAGACGCTGCTTTGCGGTCACTGGCACCGGGTGTCGGATCACACGGAGAAAACGGGGATTTCAGGAAAGGTGAGTTCCTGCTGGTCAACCGGGTGCCTGTGCGATCTGAAGCCGGATTATGCAAGGGTCAATCGCTGGAGCCACGGATTTGCCTTTGTCACCACCGACAAGAACGGGGATTTTGAAGTCAGGAACCACAGGATTCTGAACGGCAAGGTCTATTGAACATGCCACGCCTGCCCAAGGTCGAACGTCGAAAGCTCGGCAAGCACCGGGCCGACGGTCGCTGGATCGGGCCGGGGCAGATTGAGATTGACCCGCGTCTCACCCCCGCCCGCGAGCTTGAGGTGCTGCTGCATGAGTTCTTCCATGACCGGCACCAGCATTGGACGGAGCAGAAGGTGACCGAGGAGGCGCTCATCACCCAGAAGTTCCTCTGGAAGCACGGTTACAGGAAGAAGGAAAGCCCTTGAAACTCCTTCCACAATCAGAAAATACGCCTTGACTCCAGCTCCACCCCTTTTACATTAAAGCTCCACACCAACACCCATCAATACCCACCCGCATGAAACACGACTACACTGACGAGGAGATCAAAACGGCCTGGAAAGATTCACTGAGCCTTCGGGCGTTCCTTGACGCCCTGCCCGAGCGCCCGCAGGCCGCTGAGATTGCCAAGCTCAAGGCCGAGCGTGAAAAATGGGAGGCGGACGCCCTTCGATACTGCAAAAACGCCGACTTTTGGCGGTCTGAGCACGACAAGGCCCAGGCCGTCGCCGCCGTGGTGCTGGCCCAGGCCGTCCGGCGCATGGAGGCCGTGGTGCTGGCCCAGGCCGTCCGGCGCATGGAGGCCGTGTCGGCAAATGAAATGTGGAAAACATTTCGTCGAACTAATTCGCTGAAAGCAGTTCGCGCCCACCTTATCGCCGCCTTCAAGGGCGAGGGGCAGGTCCAGCCCGTTGTCGTGAACGAACCGCCCCAGGATGAGGGACAACCGGATTTGTCCGGTGAAAGTGAGAAGCAAACGGAGCCCGCCTGGATTCCGCACGACGGCGGCCCTTGCCCGCTGAAAGATGAGGAGGTCGAACTCGTTGAAGTTAAGTGGTATGGCTCAGAAAAACCACTTATTGCTGCCTTGAATTGTATTTCGGGCTGGATACTTGAAAAAGGACGATCCCCTAAACTTAATCTAATCACCCACTACCGCGTCCTGAAGTGGAAGCCCGGCTTTGGCCCGGAGGCAAAGGCCGGGCCAGCCCAGCCCACAACGTCCCCTGGCTGGACGCCCGCCGTGGGCGACACCGTGCGGCTCAAGTCGGGCGGCCCGGTGATGACGGTGACGCACGTTGATCCTCTGTCCCTCATGTGCGCTTGGATGAATGCCAGCAACGAGTTGCAGGTTGAGCCGATTACAACCCTTTGCCTCACCCCAGCCCAGCCATGAACGAACTCTCCGACTCCATCATCCTATTTGGTCTCATCGGATCAATCTGCCTTCTTGCGGCGCTGGTCTTTCTCTACTCAAGCACATGAACTCCGATCTCTCACCCGACGACATGCAGGATATTGTCCATGCCCACGTCACCCGTCTCATGGAGCACTTTGACGCCGTGCAGGTCCTTGTCTCCGTCTGCACCGACAAGGGCACCGAGTCCGTGTTCCTGGGCGAGGGCAACTGGTTCGCCCGTCAGGGCATGGCGCACGACTTCATCACCAAGGACAGAGCGACCATTGAGGCCAACGAGTTGTCCAAGGTGCTGCCTCGGCAGGGGGAGGATTGAGCATGAAAACCAACGACTCGTCTTATCAACAAAGCCTTGTTCGCCTAGCGTGGAAGCCCCCATGCTCAAACCTTTGGCATACTTTGAGGCCCTTCGCCTCCCCCGTCGCCCGTGCGGTTCATGGGCAAACCTACAAAGCAAAATATGAAAGCATGTTCAGGTAACTCTGTTACCGCTACGGTTACTGAAACCAGCATCTCTTCGGAGATGGAGTCGATGGAAAAGAACATCAATCTCCTCGCGGACGCCCTCGAAAGGGCTGTTCTGAAAGCGCAGCCTTTTCTCAAAGGGGACCCGGCTTCCACGCCTCCAGGGGTGGGAGTTTGCGTGAAGGATGCGCAAAATCACTCCTCCGCCGTTCAGCTTCGCCTGAACACGTTCAACGAGCGCCTTTACAACCAGTTCGTCATCCTGCAAAACTTCGGTTCGTATCTCGACACCTGACCCAAAAACCCGCCTTCTCGCAGGAATGACACAGGATTTCCTATACGATTTTGTTGAAGCCTGCGAGAAGGAGGGATGGTCCTACATCGTCGTCATGGCCCCTCCAGGAGAGAAAGAGGTGAACATATCCTTCAATCTAGACCGGTGGCAGGGGCACCCGAAAAAGACCAAAAACCAGGACCTCCTGGACCTTTTGAAGTCGGTCAGTCTGGTGGACGAGGAGGACATACGCTCTTGACTCCCCGCCCCCTTCCCGCGAGAATCCCGACCGATCATGCCTTCAGCCCCATCACCCTCAGTCTTTTCGGCGGGACCTGGAAACGTCTCTGACGCCCAGCTCGTCTCCGGTGCCATCCCGGCCATCGTCAGCACCGATGACAAGTCGCTCATCAAGCGTGGGCGCGTCAAGACGGCGGCTGATGCTGCGGCGATCCACCGCTCGCTCTTCAACGAGGATTTGTGGTCGTCGCGCAAGCGGGCGATGATTGAGGCGGCCATTGGTGGAGACGCCCCCTTTGACGAGACACGGCAGCGTCGGCTCAACCTCTACGGCACCAGCAACATCAACTGGGGCTACCTGCGTCAGGCGTCCCGCGAGCACCAGCGTCCGTTCTTCGACTACCTTGAGTCCGTGGACACGCTGGCGAACATCCCGCTCAAGACCACGTTCCTGTCCACCGAGGAGCGCATTGAGATCGAGCCTGTGCTCTCCCAGGAGATCACGACCATGCTCACGCAGTGGCCTAGCTTCCTCCCGCTGTGGGGGCAGCTCACCCTGCTCTACGGCAGTCAAGGCATTGGATTCAGCGTCCGCATGGACCCGCTGGACTGGCGCTGGCAGGTCAAGGGCTTGCAGGAGCTTAAATTCCCCCGGCGCACCCCTGCCGACGTGAACTACCTCGACGTGGTGACGTTCGAGGATTACATGCGTCCTGACGAGCTGCTCAACAAGGTGCAGGCCGAGGACGAGGCTGAAGAAGCCTTCAGCTCCCTCGCCGACGCCACCATCGAGGTCGAGGCTGAAGTCGTTGAGGGGGAGGAACCCGAGTCCCCTGAAGAGCCCCGTGGCAACGACGTCGACAAGGAAGAGGACGAGTCCACCACCCCTCCCCCGCCTTCCAAACGCGCTTTCAAGCGTCGGTGGAACAAGCGGGCTGTCATTGACGCCCTGAAGGAAACATCCGGTGCCAAGGGCCTCGACACGAACAACCCTGAGCAGATCATGGAGGCGTGGAAGGGGAACGACATCTCCTATGGCATCACCGCGAACACGGTCCGCGTCATCCACCTCTTTATCCGCGAGCTGGACGGGACGGTGAGCCACTACATCGCCCGTTACGACGGTGCCGGTGACTTCCTCTACAAGTGCGAGGGCAAATACCAGGACATCTCCGAGCCGCTCACCGCCGTCATCCAGGATGTCGGCACCAACGGCAACTTCCACTCCATCCGTGGCTACGGCTATGACCTGTTCAGCCCCACCAGCGGCTTGAACAAGCTGGTCAACAAGTTCCTCGACCAGGCCCTTGTCGCCGCGACGCCTCATCTCTCCACCCAGAACGAGGACGGGAACATTGAGAAGATGTTCACCCCGATGGGGCCTTACATGCTGCTGTCCTCGGACACGGCTTTCAGCGAGGCCCCGCAGATCAACATGTCCCAGAACCTGATCCCTGCGATCCAGGCCGTTCAGGGCATCTTCCGTGGCGCAGCCTCCGCCATCGCCCCCGTGGCAACCAGCGCGGCAGCCTCCTCCGGTCCCAAGACCGCCGAGCAGGTTCGCACCGAGTCGGAGCTGACCGGGGCGCTGCAAAGCAGCGACTTCAACATGTTCATGGCTGGCTGGGAGCGGCACATGAAGTCCGTCGTGCGGTGCATCTGCCGACCTGACTACCTCCCCTCCGACCCCGGAGGCCGTGAGGTGCAGCAGCTCTACCGCCGGATCGCCGAGCGTCTGGTGTCGCTGGGCATGATCCAGTTCGACCTTGCCGACCCACGTCAGGAGCTTGAGGCGTTCGATGCCGTCAAGACCATCCTCGCCAACGTGGACATTGAGGGCATTGAGGTGAACCGTGGCCTGGGCAAGGGCAGCGTTGCGGAGCGTCGTTCGGTCGTCTCCGCCCTCAACCAGACGCTGCGTGGCAGGCTTGACCCCGAGGGTGAGCGCCTGCTCGACCGCATGACCGCCTCCTCCTACGCGGGGCAGCAGATCGGTCGCCTGCTGGTGCCTGACAAGGCTGGCCTGCGTCCGCCCATGGACGCCCAGATCGCCAAGATGGAGAACAGTGTCATGGCGCTGGGCGAGCCTCCGGCGTTTGAGCCCAACCAGAACCACTACGTCCACTCGGTCACGCACCTTGGCCGCCTGAACGAGATCAACGACGAGTTCCTCACCAGCATCCGTGGAGCGCCTGCGATGGACGCCGAGGGGGTTGATCCTCTCCGTCAGGTCATTGACAAGATGCAGCCAATCTGGGAGCACACCGTCAACGATCACCTGCCGATGATGGACCCCAACAACCCTGAGTACGGTGCCATCAAGCAAAACCTTCAGCAGCTCGGTGAGTTCATCAAGAACAGCCGCAAGCACCTTGACGCCGAGGACCAGCGTCGGGCCGAGCAGGATAACCCTGACGCGCCGCCTCTCTACGGCGGCGTGCCCGCCGGTCTGATGCTCGCAGCCCAGGACGCAGCCACCCGTGCGGCGGTCGCCAAGGAGAACCTCGGTGCGGCCAAGCTCGCCGCTGACGTGCGCCGGACGGAGGTCGAGACTGACCTCGCCATCCAGCGCGGGCGGCAGGAGATGGCGGCGAGGGACGTTGAGCTGGCGCTCAAGGTCAGGCAGGCCAACACTCCGAAAGCCTCTCCCAAGGCGAAAAAGCGTTGACGGAAAACAGAAAACGGCATAATCTGGAAACAGAATGACCACCATCACCCTCCCCCCTTCGCGGGAAGAGACGCAGTTCCGTCGAGTGCCCGAAGCAGCAGCCGCCCTGGCTGCCCTTCTCGCCACTCCTCAGTTCGTCAAGGCAGCGCAGATCATTCGTGACGAGGCGGTGCTCCGCACGCTGCCAGCGCAGGTGCCGGGAGTGCATCACGACACCAGCATCGCCCATTACGCCCACTTCCTCATGGGCGTCAACGCCTGCCTTGACCGTCTCAAGCGCATGTCCATCGCGCTGCCCAAGGACGGCCCTGACCCAGCCGACGAGGTTGAGGGCGTTGAGGACTACTTCAGCCACGTCGCCGAGCGCATCCAGGAGATGCCTGCTCCGCCTGAGCCTGTCAAAGCCAAGTAACCTTTCCCTTCTATGCCCGACGCACCCGCCCCAGCCGCACCGCCTCCCCAGCAGTCAGCCTCATCCGCCCCTCCGATGGGCGCTCCGCCCCCGCAGGACATGGGTAAATCCTTGATGTCTGACCTGCGCTCCGCCATCTCCCAGGCCAAGTCCGGCCAGCCTGCTCCCGAGGCCAAGCCGCAGGCAGCACCTGCCAGGCAGGAGTCCGCCGCGAAGCCAGCCCTTGAGCAGCCCGGCGACCGCACCGAGGCCAAGGTCGAAGCCCCTGCCAAGGATGCCAAGCCCAAGAAGGCTGCCGCGCTCAAGAACCCTTGGGAAGCCAGTGTCGTTGACCCTGACGCCAGCACCGAGTCCGGTGAATCCGGTGAGTCCGATGGGGGCGAGTCGTCCTCTGAGGGTGAAGGCCCCGAGCAGGAGTTCAAGTCCGAGTCCCAGAAGCTCAAGTGGGGCGAACTCAAGAAGAAAGCCACCGAGTTCGACACGCTCCAGAAGAAGTATGCTGAGATGGAGCAGCGGATGCAGGAGTTTGAGAAGAACCCCAAGCTGCCCTCTGAGATTGAGCAGGAGCTGAACGAGCTTCGTCAGTTCCGCGCAGGCTACGACATCCAGAACACCCCCGAATACGCCGAGGCGGTTGCCAAGCCCTATCAGGCGCAGGTGTCACGCATCCAGGAGGTTGCTGACTACGCCGGGGTGGACATCAACAAGCTGATGGACGCCGCCAACGAGCCGAACACGCTCCGCCGTGCCAAGGCGATCCGTGACGTGCTGGCGTCCTCCGAGGCCGAGATGGGCGAGCAGGAGATCAGCATTGCCGTCCGTGCCGCCGACACCCTGCACAGCGAGGTCTATCCCAAGGACCTTGAGCTTCGCAGCAAGGCGACTGAGATTCAGCAGGGGCTGAAAGGTCGCAGCGAGATTGAGTCCGCCAAGCAGCGTGAAGCCCGTGAGCAGAGCTTCAAGCAGGCGTCCACCGAGATGTTCGACACCCTGAAGGCCAAGCTCGGACCGCTCAAAATCTTCGACGACGCCGACGTTGCCAAGAGCGTGCAGGGAGCAGCCCTGGCCGACCCTCTGGAGAACCCCATGATGGCCGCCTATCAAGCCCAGGCTGCGGCGGTGACACCCATCCTCGTCCAGCAGATTAACGACCTGCGCACCCAGCTCGCCGCAGCCCAGAAGGTGCTCAAGGCCCGTGGGGCCGCCGAGGCCACGACGGGGGACACCAGCAGGCAGTCGCTTGACACGCCCCGCAAAGGGCCTGACAATGGACGGTCACTCGCTGACAGCCTCAAATCCCTGGGCGTCCGCTGATTGACCCATTGAAGCCATGAACACGCTCCCCCTCACCAAGCTGGCCGCACGCTTTCGGGCGATGCAGCTCTTCGCCCACAACGCGCACCTGATTGCCAAGGGGGCGACGTTCTACCAGGATCACGAAGCCTTCGGCGAGCTTTACCCCGCCTACGAGAAAGCGTTCGACGGTCTGGTGGAGCGCACCATCGGGCTCGGGGGCGAATACGACCCCGAGGCGTCGTTCAAGCAGGTTGGGGAGTTCCTGTCCTCGACCTGGGGATGCACCGACACGGAGAAGTGCTTTGAGAAGGCTCTGGACTTTGAGAAGCGCATCTGCACCGACATCACCGACATCCTCACACGGATGGACGTGACCCAGGGCGTATCCAATTTCCTGCAAGGACTGGCTGACGAGTCCGAAAGCCGTCAGTATAAGATCAAGCAGCGGCTCAAGTAGCCGAAAAGACTTCCGAGGGCCGGGTGGCTGTCGGTTTGTTGCGTGTGGGGATCGCCTCTTCTCTTAACCGGGAAGGGGCGATCTTTTTTGGTTGACGGACGAACACTGTTCGACTAGTCTCGTCGGCAGAGCTTAAAATCCGTGTCCATGCGGTCTGGTTCAGCTCGACCAGTGACAGGGACAAGAGCTGAAACTACATAGTTGAGGTAGCTCCCTCGACGCCAGTTCAGACGACGACTTTCGTCCTCTGTCCTGCTGTCGAGCGGTGAGCTTGGAGCAAACAGGGGCGAACAACCAAACCCAAACTCCAAACTCACAGACTACCATCATGAACATCAACGAAATGTTCGTTCAGGACGCCTCCCGTATCCAGGGTGACGTTTACAACATCATGCGTGTGCGCGGCCGCGTGTCCGCACTCATCAAGAAGGACACGCTTCCCGAAGGCATGGGCTTCAACTTCCAGACTCCTGTCACCCAGCGCTCCTCGCGCACTGGTGGTTCGGGCTGGGTGGAAGTGCAGGCCGAGGACGGCAGCGGCAACAACTGCACGCCGACCCCCGGCGTGACCACCAGCGCCATCGACCTGCTCTCCTGGGCGGCCTACAAGCGCGTTGAAACCTCCGACACGATCTGCTTGGACGACGCCTGGAGCGCCTACAACTTCGTGGAGCAGGTCTCCAACAAGCGCAACCAGTTCGTCAGCACCATCGTTGACCTCTGGGAGGACCGGGACAAGGCGCTGTTCTCGCAGAATGCCTACCACAAGATCGTGTTCGACACCTCTCTGACCGAGGGCAACTCGACCACGATGCCCGACGTTGAGGCGACCTACCAGATCAACCAGAACCTTCTGGACGACCTGTACGCCCGCATCATCCAGGACGGCGGCGGCGAGGAAGCCTACGCGATGAAGAACGGTTCCCCCGTCCTTCCTCTCATCTGCTCCAGCCAGGCCCACCGCACCCTCATCAAGGGCGACAGCGGCGTCCGCGAGGACTTCCGCTTCGCCGACATGGGTGAAGGCGGCGCTGCCACCCTCCTCAAGGCGTGGAATGTGGACACCTACTACGGTGGCTACATGCACATCATCGACATGAAGATGCCGCGTTACAACTTCGTGGACGGTGCCTACGTCGAGGTGCCTTTCTACGTCGAGGCCGCCGCCACCGTCGGCACCAAGCTGGTGCTCAACCCGGACTATGTGAACGCCGAGTACGAGGACGCCTACATCTGGCATCCTGACGTGGTGCATCGCCTCGTTCCCAAGACCCGCACGACCGTTGGTGCCGACACCAACTTCGGCGGCTTCGGCTACAACGGTGAGGTGATCTGGCGCAACCCCGACGTCCTTCCTGATGGCTCCGTCAACATCATGAAGAACATGGGCTACTGGGCCGCCCAGATGTACGCCGCCTACAAGCCTGCGAAGGTGCAGTACGGCTACGTCATCCGCTTCAAGCGCTGCCCGAACATCAGCGGCAGCGGCTGCACCTACTAAGGTGTGACCCAAACTCCGGCGTCGGGGGGTGCTTGACACCCCCGGCGCTTCTTTGTATCTTCCCCGAGCCATGACCGCCTACCCATACGCCTCCGCCGAGAAGATCGGTGAAACGCTGACGCTCGTCGGTCAGACGCAGCTTGGTGACAACACCATCAACCTGCTCACCCAGCTCTGCATCGCCCTTGCCAACCGGAACGCCGGTGGCGGCGACCCAGGCCAGAATACCGTGGACGCCCTGGGCGGCGTGCCACTCGCCACCAATGAAATCGGGCTGCTCACCCAGGCGGTCATCCTCGCTGCAACGGCATGACGGTCTATCCCCTGGCTTCGACCGCTAAAATCCAGGAGGCCCTGGAGGTGCTCGGCACGTCACGATTGACGAGCCGCAAGGTGCCCCTGCTCACGCAGCTTGTCATCGCCACGGCCAACGGCATCCCGCAGCCTCCGTCCGTCGCTCCCGTCCTTGTGGTGTCTGCCGACCTTGGCAGCTACGTCGCCAACCTTGACTGGACGGCCAGCAACAGGACTGGCTCGGCGGGCTTCGCTTATCAGATCTGGTCAGACCTTGACGGAGGTGGTTACTCCCTTCTCGCCACGGTGGGTGCCGCAACCTTGTCCTACGCCCATGACGCCTCGCCCACGGCGGGGACTTACAGTTACTACATCAAGCCGATCAACGATGCTGGGGAGGGGCCGAGTAGCAATACAGCCAGTGTCGTCCTGCCGGGGGAGTCTGAAGCCCCGGTTCTCACGGGGCCATCCACGGGAGTGACCAACGTCGAGTTCACGCTGGCCTGGACGAGCGTGCCGGGGGCTGACAGCTACGAGGTGGATCATTCTGATGACGGCGGATTGAACTGGACGACGATTGCCACCACGTCGTCCCTGACCACGGGTGTGACGGAAACAGCCGCCGACACCTACGACTACCGCGTGACTCCGTTCGCGGGGGCTTTCCAAGGTCTGACCAGCAACATTGTGACCGTCGTGGTCAACGGTGCCTCCAGTTACCTCCGTCCTGGCGGCATCGACACTTACTTGCGTCCTGACGGAACAAGCACATATTTCAGACCGTAACCGCCATGCCAAACCTCATCACCAGCACAGACGTTGATACCTTCATGGGGTCTGCCGATCAGGCAGCCATGAGGACGAACATGGGGCTTGGCACCGCTGCCACGGAAGCCTCCACCGCCTTCGCTCCCGCCACCAGCGGCACCGCCGTCCTGAAAGGCAACGGCACGGGAGGATTCTCCAACGCTGCCGCAGGTACCGACTTTGCCCCGGCCACGTCAGGCACGGCCATCTTGAAAGGCAGCGGCACGGGAGGGTTCTCCAATGCTGCCGCAGGCACGGACTATGCTCCTGCAACCAGCGGGTCTGCCATCCTCAAAGGCAACGGTGCTGGCGGTTTTTCCAGCGCATCCAGCGGCACGGACTACGCCCCGGCCACGTCAGGCTCCGCGATCCTCAAAGGCAACGGTGCTGGCGGCTTCTCCAGCGCAGCCGCAGGCACCGACTACGCCCCAGCGACGAGCGGCACGGCGCTGTTGAAGGGAAACGGCGCTGGCGGATTCTCCAATGCAGCCGCAGGCACCGACTATGCCCCCGCCACCAGCGGCACGTCGATCTTGAAAGGTGACGGCAGCGGAGCCTTCTCTTCGGCCACGGCCAACACGGACTACCAGGGAGTTTCCGAGGTCAAATCCTCCAACTTCACAGCGGCGAACAATGGTTTCTACGTCACGACGGCGACATGCACCGTGGCCGACCCAACCCCAGCCGAAGGGCAGGGCTTCTCGGTTGTCATCCGCAACGGCACGACCACCATTGGAGGCACGGCCTACGCCACGGCGGGGGTTCTCGTCCGACGCATCTACCACTCCGGCGCATGGGCGAGCTACGCTTCCCTGATCTCTGGCGGACCTCTCGGCACCCCTTCCAGCGGCACGTTGACCAACTGCACGGGGCTGCCGACGTCTGCACTCACGGGACAGGTGGCGCTTGCCAACGGAGGCACGGGAGCAAACCTAGCCGACCCGAATGCGGACAGGATCATGTTCTGGGACGACTCCGCTGGGGCTGTGACATGGCTGACGGCAGGCAGCGGGTTGTCCATCACGGACACGACTATTTCAGCTACTGGAAGTGGAGGCGGCAAGATTCTGCAAGTCGTTCAAGCGACCAAGACGGATACGGCGAGCGTCACTGGTCAAAGTTTTACAAGCGTTTTTTCGGGCAGCATCACTCCGAGTTCTGCTAGTTCTAAAGTTTTAGTTATTGTTATGTTAAGCGTTGGCGGGGCTAGCGCTAATGGTGCTTATATTAGGCTGATGCGAAACAGCAGCACAACAATTTTGGGTGATGCGGCAGGATCAAGAGTCCAATGCACAACGATGAATTACACGAATGTGGCAACTGGTTTTATGGGCGTCCCTATCGCTTATCTTGATAGTCCAGCGACAACTTCAGCGGTGACATACGATGTCGAATTTGCCTCATTATCAACGGGGATTGTTTATCTTAACCGCAGTTCTACGGATTCAAACACATCCGCGTTCTCCCGAGGAGCATCAACCTTGATTATGATGGAGGTCGGAGCCTAAATATGAACGTCCCATTCCAACACCTTGCCGAAGCCGTGGCACTTGCTTGCCCGGGAGCACATTTCAAGCTCGATCCTGAAACCTACGCGGGGCTCACCATGCTGGACGGCACGCCAAAGCCAACTGTTGCGCAGATTGAAGCCGCATGGGCGAACAGGCCGACACCTCCTCCACCCCCTCTGGTGGTCAGCATGGCGGCCCTCCGTCTCGCTCTTGACCGGGACATCTGCCTCCAGATCAGCGCATGGGTCAGTCAGATCGCCGACACGGCAAGCAAGTTCCAGGCCCAGACGTGGTGGGAATTTGCTCCGACGGTCAAGCGCAGCCACCCTGTTGTCGAGCAGTTCCGTGTCGCCCTTGGTAAAACTACCTCAGAGGTAGATTTCTGGTTTACAAAAGCCGCTCAGATAGACAGTATGTAGCCGCCATGCCTAAGCCGATCACAGACTTCTTCAAGGGACTCACCACGCAGCACATTGGAGTCCTGTGGATAGCACTTGGAGGGGCTTTCTGGATCGGTGAAATCAAGCCAAGGATTCAGGCGGCAGAGGCGGCGCACGCAGGGATGAAGCACGAAGTATCGCGCATCGCCGACAGCGTTGAGGGGTTTCGGAAGGAGGTGGCTGAAATCAAGACAGAAGTCAGGGTGCAGGGCGTCCTCATTGCCCAGATGGAAAGCCTGAAAGGTGACATCACGGAGCTTCGGCGTGACATGTCAGGACTTTCCAGCAAGATGCCTGGAGTCATCAAAAGCGCACCATGAACCCAGCCGAGTTCATCACCGACTTCAAGGCGCTCGACGTGTCCGAAGGGCAGCAGACCCACATGCTGCAACTGATTGAGCCTTTGACAGTGTATTCCGGCGTGCTCGACAAGATCATCACGGTGCCGAAAGGATTCACGTTTGATGGTGAATCCATCCCTGTCTGGCTGCACGGCCTCGTTCCTCCCTTCGGGCAGTCCAAGCGCGGGGCCTGTGTTCACGACTATCTCTATCGGTTTCATGGGTTTGAGGATCATGCAGGCCAGTTTCATCCCGTCACCCGAGCGCAGGCGGACGCCGTGTACAAGGAGCTTGTCCAGGCCAAAGGTCTGCCTTCCTGGCGGGCCAACGTGCGCTGGGGTGTCCTTCGCCTCGTTGGCTGGGTAGCATGGAGCACCGGAGGCAAGAGCGCCCCGTGAACGCCTTTGTCCAGGAAGTCAGCGGAGGCGGCCTGTGGCTGCTTGGAACAGCGGCTTGCACCTGCGTTGTGGTAGGAGTATTCATTTTGATAGATCACTTTTTTGGAAAGCCATGAAACTCAGCGAAAAAATCGTCGAACTCGCCCGCAAGGAAATTGGTGTCGCCGAAGTCAACGGGACGAACTGCGGCCCCCGCGTGGACCAATACAAGGCCGCGACGTGGCTCGATCCCAAGAAGGGCTGGCCCTGGTGCGCAGCTTTTGTTTGCTGGCTTATCCAGGAAGGCATGAAAGAACTCGGCCTCAAGGAGACAAAGACCTTCAAGCGTCCCCGCACGGCAGGAGCTTGGGACTTCGAGAACTGGAGTCTCGCTCAGGGGAGCGAAACGCACACGAAAAAGCCCCACAAGAACGACATCCAGCCAGGGGACATCGTGATTTTCAAGTTCAGCCACATCGGCATCGCGGAGTCCGCCCCCGACAAGAGAGGCATCGTGACAACCATTGAAGGCAACACCGACGGTGCTGGCTCCCGTGAAGGCGGGGCTGTACTGCGCAAGAAGCGGAAGGTCGAAAACATCCGCAGCCGCATCCGACTGAACATCTGACGGCTTGCGCTCCTTCGTCCAGAAGGTTAGACTCCTGCGCCCATGTCCACCGCCGTCAACGCCAAGAAGCTGCTGCCAACGATCCGGCAGACGTTCACTCCGCTCTCCTCGGACGTATTCGTTGTCGAGCAGTTGAACGTCGTCCAGTCTCCGAACGACTCCATCCCTGCGTTCGGGACGCCGCACGATACGATGTCGAAGCTCCAGTCCTGGCCGAACCACAAGTTCTGCCATCAGACGCAGCCTGACGAAGAGGGCAATTACACCCGCTGGTATGTTGCCGACCAGCCCACCCAGCAGAACTACAACTGGAGCATCTCCGACGCCCCTGACTGGAAAACCATCACGCAGGAGTTCGTTTTTCCCAGGGCCAGCTTCACCTACCCGGCGGCGAACCCGGCGACCGCCTACCCGCCTCCGTCCAACTCGGTCATTGACACGACCGGCTACGCCATCACCTCGACCGAGGAGACGCGCATCGGCCAGGAGCAGCTCGACAGCCTCTACGTCGCCGTCAAGGTGACGAGGGAGAAGCTGACCGACACGCAGACCCGGTATTACACCGATCTGGACACCAACCGAGTCCAGACCGAGGTCACGCAGAAGTCTCTTGTCGGAGCAACAGGCACGGCGGTTGACTCCAGCGGGCGATACACGGAAGTCCAGCCGCAGAACACGATCACCAGTCTGCTCATCACCCGCAGCGCCCAGGGCCTTGCGGGGAATGCGGTGAACGGTGTGGCGAACAGGACGATCTACTACCGGGACAACTACCCCTGGCCCCCCGTCCTCAACTACATCAACATCCAGCCGATTTCGTCCAACCCCGGCGACATCTACGCCCCGGCGACGAGCTTTTCCTGGCAGCCCGTATGGCTTGAGAACGCCTTCAACGGCCCGACGAACTTCACGTTGCTGGAACGGTGGACGCTGCTCAAACCCGTGTTCGGAGGCGACGCCGACTGGACATACGGCACGACTTGGGCAACGGCCACGTCTTACACGGTCGGCCAGCAGGTCAACTACCAGGGGCAGACCTACCGATGCCTTGTCAACAACACCTCGACGGTGTTTGCCACCGACCTTGCCGCTGGCAAATGGCGCATCTCCAACCCCAATGTGCCGCAGGAGACACCGATGCTGCCGCAGCCCATCGTGTTCCAGGGGGCCGACCTGCGCATTGTCATCGGCCCATGCCTGCATGAGGACATCCGCATCTGGGACACGCAGTTCAACGGCTATTACCCGCAGACCACTCCTTCCCGCTGGCCGTCCACCATCCTGTCCCGTGTGACCGTCGCCCCCGATCAGGGCGGATGGCTGACGCGGATGTTTTACACGGACGCCCCGAACACGAACGGGGTTGCCACGGGCATCACCCTGCGGCAGACGGCGGCGACTTCCTCGACGTTCACTCTGACCTGGGCGATTGAGAGCAGCGTGCCTGCGGGGACGATCAAGCTGGACGTTGCCACCGACCCGTCCTTTACGTCTGGTTTCCTGACAGGATACCAGAACCTGACGGTCACTGGCACCAGCATCCAGGTCGTTGATGTTGTCGTCAGAGGTCAGGTTTATTATGCTCGGATACGCCGTGGAGGAGTCACATCCAACATCTGCATCTGCCTTGCTGATCCGTCTCCTGAGCTTTCGGTCAGCCAGGGCGGTCAGACGATTCTTTCCGGCGGTACAGTCGCCCTTGGATCGGCAGAAGTGGATTCATCCATCTCGACTACCCTTTCCCTCAATAGCATCGGCCTTGAAGCTCTTCAGAACTTTGATGCGCTCATTACGCCATCAACAGATTCAGGGATGTTCACGGTGGGGGCGATGCCAACCACCCTTGCCCCGGCGTCGTCCTTCGACTTCACGGTACAATTTTCGCCAACGTCGCTGGGGAACAAGACGGCCACGCTGTCCATCGCCAGCAATGATTCCGCCAGCCCCTACGTCCTCACGCTGACGGGAACGGGCGTTGCCCCTGAGATTCAGGTCGAGCAGCCCGTTGGAACGCCTCTGACGGACAACGTGAGCACGGTCAACTTTGGCACCGTCACCACGGGCAGCGCCGACCTGACTTTCCGCCTGCGCAACGTCGGCAACACGACCCTCCGTAACATAGCAGGCACCATCACAGGGACGAACTCGGAGGACTACACGTTCTCGACGCCCATCACAATCACCGAGCTGGCGGCGTCTGACTTCGTGAACTTTGTCATCACCTTTGACCCGGTGGTGAACTCCAGCAGCACGGACACACGCACGGCGGTGCTGTCTATCGCCAGCAATGATGCCAATGAGAACCCGTTCACGGTCAACCTGACGGGAGTCTCGCAAAGCCCGACGGCCCCCGGCGCGGTTGATCTGACTTACAATCCTAACGCCAACGGAGTTGTGAGGGCTATCGCCATACAGCCGGACGGCAAGGCCGTTATCGGAGGCGATTTCACCCAGGTGCAGGCAACGGCCAGGGCAGCGGTGGCTCGGCTCAACGACGACGGCACCCTGGAGGCATTCAACCCAGGGGCGAATGACAGCGTTCGAGCCATCGCCGTTCAAGACGACGGCTACATTGTGCTCGGCGGGCTGTTCACTGAGGTTGATTTGACTCCAAGGAACTACATCGCCCGCGTGGATTCGACAGGGGCGATTGACGCAGCCTTTGACCCTAATGCCGACGGAAACGTGTACGCCATTGCCGTTCAAGAGGATGGCAAGCTTATTGTTGGGGGCGAGTTCCTGAACATCGGAGGCGGAGCCAAAGCCTACCTCGCCCGTCTCAATACGGATGGCACGCTGGATGGCACGTTCACCAGCGAGATTGGGACGGTCGCCAATCCTGGCCCGGTCTATGGCATACAGATTCTGACCGATGGCCGCGTTGCCGTGGTGGGCGACTGGTTTGACGTTGCTCCCACACCTACCCCGACACCAACACCTCCTCCACCAACGCCTTCACCTAGCCCGCCGCCTCCTACGCCCTCGCCGAGCCCACCGCCTCCGTCTCCTTCACCGAGTCCTCCTCCTTCGCCGAGCCCGTCTCCTCCTCCTCCTTCTCCTAGCCCGTCTCCTCCGCCTTCACCCTCTCCAAGTCCGCCGCCTCCGTCCCCTAGCCCTTCTCCTCCCCCGCCGACGCCTTCGCCAAGCCCGTCGCCTCCCCCTCCGTCTCCATCTCCGAGCCCGCCGCCTCCTACGCCTTCGCCGAGTCCGCCTCCTCCGTCGCCTAGCCCGTCGCCTCCGCCATGAAGCACATCGTCGTAATACCAGAGCGTTACCGCATTGGAGACACCATCAGTTTCAAGGTTCGGCGGGTGCCTTCTCTGAAGTGCGACAGGCTGACGGTGTGCTGCCCCGAGGCATGGGCTTTCCTGTATCCAACGGCCACGGACTTTGTGTTCGTGGACGAGATGCTGGACGGCTACGGAGAGCGGAAGGTGGTGCAGGAGTTGAAGCAGCAGTATCCATTCGCCGAGTTTATCAAGATCGGGTGGGAGCATCCGGCAGATGACAACTTCTCCGTCGATATTCCTGACCGTCCGGCCATTCAGACGGACGTATTGATCGCCCCGAGGAAGAAGCCCAACAGTTCCACACACAGGGACTGGCAGGGTTGGCCGATGATGGCCCACGACCTCGAAGCCTCCGGCTTGATGGTCAAGGCCATTGGCAGGGCGGATATGTCCTTTGACTGCGGACTGCCTTTTGTCGAGGATTTGCGCGACATCGCCGCACACATGGCTCAGACCCGTTTCGTGGTGTCCACGGACTCCGGCCTCGCCCATCTCGCCATCTTGCTGAAAGTCCCCCTGATCGTGCTGTGGGGAACACCTGTTGGCGTGATCCCCGGGCAGACCTACGAGAAAGGGTGCCACAAAAGGATGGAGGCGCAGAAGAGGGGCATCGTCCATCACATTGAAGGAGCGTGGCAAGACCCGGCCTACGCAATTCGGGAAGTCCTTAAACTCGTCGCATGAAAAAAGTTTCGGCGCTCGTCACGGAAATCGTGCTCAACTACGACCTGAAACCGTGGATTGACAAAAAGTGCCTTGAAGCAGGGGCTGAAGTGGAGTGGCACAACGTCACCAAGTCCACGGCAAACTACTTCGAGGTGTTCAAGAACTCGCCCAACGTCATCACATGGCAATGCAGGATGCCCCACGACTGGACGCAACGGTGGGGGAACAACGTGCTTCACATTGAGAACTCCCTGCTGGCGCAAAGCACAGGATGCTTCGTGGATGCTGGAGGATTCTTTTCCAAGTCGAATTTGTGCCTCCAGCAGCACTGGCAGAACGACTACCAGACCGATATTCAGGGGTTTGCCCAAAGGCACTTCAAGTGGGAGGCTTTCTCAGGGGGCAATCCGAACGGTCCTGTCCTGGTGGCGCTTCAATGCCGGAATGACTGCAACATCAACTTCGAGTATCCAGCAGCACCGAAAGGGGACAGGGTGGCTTTCACCATTGAGACGGTGCTGGAATACCTGCCACGGCACAGAGGCATCCTGATCCGCCCGCACCCACGGGAAAGACACCTGTTTGAAGGTCAACAGCCCCCGCCGGGGTGCGACTGGTCGATGGATGGCACCTTGCCTGAGATTCTGCCAACCTGCTCCGCACTTGTGACGGTAAACTCGACCTGCGCCTCGGAGGCTTGCCTGCTGGGCTTGCCCGTCGCCACCCTCGGGACGGGGGCTTTTACAGGGTCGGGGGCAACCTTTGAGTGTCACGCCAACCTGTCCCGTCTGGCGCATTTTTTCAGCCACCAGAGCAACCTGGAAGCCCAGAAGAGATACTGCTCGGCCATCCTTGGGGCACACTTCCTGCCCTACCGTCACGGGTTTGAGCCATCGTGCCCCGAGTTTGACTTATGGCTTGCCCGTCTCCGGTGAAGCCTTAAAATGCCCTTCACATGAGCATCCCGAACCGCATCGCCATCCTGAACTCCGACGGCACCACGGACACGTCGTTCGCCTCGTCGTTCGGGTTGAACGGCGCAGGCAGGTGGGTGTCCGTTCTCTCCAATGGGAATCTCATTGTAGGCGGAGAGTTTGACCAGTACGACGAGTTTAGCCGGGATAATCTGGCGGTCATTCAGCAGGACGGGACGCCTGTGGAGGCAACAGTCAACGGCAATGGCGTGGTTCACACGGGGCTGTCACAGACGGACGGCAAAGCCATTGTCGGCGGGGCTTTCACGCAAATCGCAGGAATCACCCGCAACAGCATCGCCAGAATCCAGTCAGACGTGACGGTGGAAGATGCCTACAACCCGAACGCGGGCTCCACAGTGTTTGCTTCGGCAAATCAAGGGGACGGCAAGACGATCATCGGGGGCATGTTCACGACCGTCGGCGGCGTGGCTCGTAACCGCATCGCCCGCCTCTACAATGACGAGGCGGACTCGACTCTCTCAGTTGTCACGGTTGACCTTGTTCGCTGGCTGCGCGGCGGTTCCATGCAGGAGACGCAGACGGTTGTGTTCGCCGTCAGCACGGACGGCGGGGTGACGTATGTCGATGAACCGGGCGTTGTAACAGCCATTGCTGGCGGGTGGGAGTTCGTCCCCACCACATCCCTGTCCACCTCGGGCAAGATGCGCGGCAGGGCCTACACGTCCGACTCGCATTCCGAAGGCATCCAGGAGACGATTGTCGATTTTTCCATCGACCCCGAAATCGAGGTTTCTGTGGATGGCGTCGTCCTGGAGGATGGTGTCAGCACGGTTGATTACGCTGACACGCAGGTAGGCACGACCACCACCAAGACGGTGACGATCACCAACCTTGGCCTGTCCGATCTGAACCTGACGGGAGGTCCGAACCACGTCGCTCTTTCAGGAACCAACGCTAACCAGTGGTCGATTCCGGCGCAGCCAGTTCACCCTATCGCCCCAGGGCAGTCATCCACATTCCAGCTTGTGTTCGACCCCACCAGCGCCGGTAGCAAGACGGCCACGGTGACGATCAACAACGATGACGCTGACGAGGACCCGTTCACCTTCACGATCACAGGTGACGCCACCCCGGGGCCGGGCTCGGTGGACACCTCCTGGCAGCCCGTGGCGAACGGCTATGTGTACGGCATTGCCACAGACACGTCGGACAACTCCTACCCGCACGGTGACTTCACCACCATGAACGCCGTGGCGGTTGGCCGGTATGCCACGCTCAACAGCAGCGCCGTCCTCCAGCCAAGAGCAGGGTCAGGGGCTAACAATCGTGTGCTGTGCTACGCCCTTCTGCCATCAGGCAAGACGATGATCGGCGGGTGGTTCACCACCGTTCATGGCGTGTCCAAACCGCGCATCGCCCGTCTGAACGCAGACGGAACGCTCGATTCCTCCTTCTCCCTGAGCACGACAGGAACTGCGGTCAGCGTCATGGTTCCGAATGCCGAGGGCTATATCTACACAGGGGGAAACGTCACGGCTATCGGCGGCAGAACAACACATCTTGTCCGGCTCACGCCGACGGGGGTTCTTGACACGACGTTCGCAGCTACGCTGACCGGAGGCCTTGTGCAATCTGCGGCGGTTCAGGAGGACGGCAAACTTGTTGTCGGTGGCAGGTTCTACGCCAACGGCAGCGCGTCCATCTCCTACATCGCCCGGTTCAACACGGACGGCTCGATTGACACTACCTTCGTGCCTGCGGCTTTGAACACCACGGCTGTCCGGGTGGTGTCCATCCAGGCCGACGGAAAAATCATCGTAGGCATTGATTTTGACACTGACAAGGTGCTGCGCCTGGAAGCAGACGGCACCCTTGACGCGACGTTCACCCCGTCCCCGAACACCCGCATCGCAAACAGCATCCTTTCACAGACGGATGGCAAGGTCATCATCGCCCGTGACGCCTCCACATCGGCGCTCACCAGGGTCGCCAGCAGCGATGGTGCGGATGACACCACCTTTGTCGCTGATGCCGCTGGTGGGCTTTCAGGGCTGGCGATTCAGACAGACGGCAAAATCCTTGTCGGGGGTAGCAACATGACCTTTGCCAGCGGTACGCCGAGGAACCTTGCCCGCCTGATGAATGACAACGACTCGACGGACTCCTCCCTTTCCGTCGTCAACAGTTCGCACGTCCAGTGGCTCCGTGGAGGCACGCTGCCGGAAACGACGCAGGTCATGTTCCGCTACTACCCGACAGGATCGACCACGGCGGTCGATCTCGGGCAGGGGACACGCATTGACGGGGGCTGGGAAAAGACAGGCATCTCGCTGCCGATCTCCGGCACCCTGTCCGCTTACGCACTGATCCCGTGCGGGTTTTTCAACGGCTCCTCCTCGTTCGTCGAGGAGACGGTTGCTTTCTCCAACCTTCCCGTGGCCGACCTGAGCATTGAATACCCTGTCGGCACCACCATCGCTGACAACGGTTCGGTGACGTTCCCCGGCACGCTGCCCGGTCAGTCCACCGATCTGACCTTCACCCTCCGCAACACGGGCAACGCCTCGCTCACATCCATCGCGGCGTCGGTGACGGGGGATTGGAGCATCACCAGCGCTCCTGCTGCCACCTTGGCAGCCGGAGGAACGACCCCGATGATTGTGCGGTTCAGCCCCACGGGCACCAACCAGCGCGGACCCGTCATCCTGGCGGTCACGTCCTCGGTGCCGGGAACCAAGAACCCCTACAACGTCCTCCTCTACGGCAACGGCGTCGGCCTGCCGACCTGCACCACGGGGGGCAACACCTCCGGCGGTGTGGGGGCACGGAACCTGTCAGGCACGTTCAAGGCGAACCACGACTCGGCGGTGGCTTACTTCCAATACAAGCTGGCCTCCTCAACAACGTGGCTGACATCCACCACGCAGGCCGTCACAGGGTTCTCCAACACCAACGTCACCAAGACCGTCACCGGCCTGACCGTTGGGCAGTCCTACCAGTATCGCGCCGTCATCTACAACGCCGTCAACGCCACCAGTCCCACGTTCGGGGCCATCTCCACCTTCACCGCATGACCGAGCAGCAGGAAGAAGCCGAGGACGCCAAGTTCGGGAAAACAGATGACCCGATCCAGTTCGACGCCCTCATGGACAGGTCGGAGGAGGTCATCCGCAACGCCTTTGACCTGTTCCGGTTCCTTCCGGCATCTACGGACATGACGGTTCTGCCCGGCCCTTCACCCCTCCTTGCAGTCAATGATCCCTGAAGGTCAATGGAACCAAATGACCCCCGAGCAGCAGACGCAAGCCTGCCTGTCGGAGCTTACCCAGATGATTTGGGAGGCGGTCAGGGAGATTCAGTGGCTTCCGCTGAACGAAGGCACGCTTGTCGTGCAGGGCTTCAACACGCTTGTGGGCAGAAAGGAGGGTGACTTCCCCGATGAAGTATGACCAGTACCTCCACTGGCGCAGCCGTGTTTCATCCCTGATAGCCGCCAAGGTCAACGAGATCAAGCCGCGCCCGAGCGATTACGTCACCGTGCTGGATCAGGCGATTGGCGTCGCTCCCGCACCCACGCCGACTCCGCCGCCTCCTGAGCCGACATGGCAATATCTGCTCAAGGGGGCCATCCGGTCATCGGACGGGCAGGAGATTCCTGAGATGACCGCCGCCACGTTCACCCGCAGCGGGTTGATCCTCCAGGACGGGTTTTTCTGGGAAAACACGCAGGTCATTGACACAGGGCCGCCCGAATCGTTCGTCCGCACCAGGACGTTGCTCTTCAGGATGACTTCGGATGACCAATACAACCCGGCGACGGGGCTGGGCATCTACCAAGGCGGCCTGCTTCTCACCCTCGGCCTGTATTCCACCCTCGGCAATCCCGACCCCGCCACGGCACCGATTGTCCGTCAATACAGCGTCGCTGTCAGGCGCACCCAGACCTCCCAGTTGATAACGCCTCCCGAGCAGGGCATTTTTGAAGCCAGGATTCTATCCGTTGAAAGGCTTTGACGTAGAGGGGCGTGTCCACTAAAATTCACGCCAGCCATGCCCCCGCCTAACGATTTCCGCCCCCAGGTGTTTCGCAACCCCTACATGCCCCGTCGTGGAGGCAATCCGATCCGTGGTTTCTCCCAGACGCAACAGCGGGGGAACACGGCGTTTGAACCTACCTACGCCATGCCTTCTCCGCAGGATGCCGCCATGGGTCTTTTCAACATTGGCTTGCAGGCGGACAGTTCCGGCAATCTGAATCCGACGCAGGACTTTGGCGGCATGATGGGGGCTGCTTCCAGCCAGATCAACTCCATGTCTCGCGGCATCCGTCCTGGGCAGTTCTCCTCGCTCGGCAAGCCGATGGGCACCATGTATGCCCAGAACCCAGGGTTTTTCAGAAGTAGCCCAGGAGGAACGGCTGCTTTTGGTGACGCGGTTTCCCAGCGCAATCAGACCTTTGCCGATCAGTTCAAAATCCCTGATTACTCTGGAGGCCAGCAGACGGGTAGCCCGGCAGCAACAGCAGGTGGTGGCATTCCGAACCCCATGCGACCTGGCTACGCAGGCCCGTATCGTCCTGGACTCACTGGAACGACGGAGCAACAGAAAGTCCAGAACCGTGCTGCTCTTCAAGAACAGGTGGACGCCAAACGGATGCTCGGTCAGGCGACGGGGGACATTCCGACGGTGCAGGGCATTGGCTTGAAGGGCGAATCCATCAGCACCGACGCTGCCCCCAAAATCGGTGAAGCCCGCAACATCTCCGGCAAGTACGGCACAGGGTTTGCCACCTTTGAGAAGCCCGGCACCAAGAAGGAGGGACTCATCAACGGGCGTCCTGCCTCCGAGGTTCTCCAGGACCTTGCCAACAAGCCGGGTATCGCCCGTGCTGGTGATCGCTTCCAGCCGCAAAAGTCCACGCCTGCCGAGACGAAGGCGATGAACACAGCCCTGTCCAAGCTGCCCATGAAGAACCCCCTCCTCAAGAAGTAAATGGACACCCGCCTCACCGTCGCCGACTGCCGCAACGCCCTCTACACTGAGGTCGATGCGACTGACATCAACTCGCCCCTGTTCCTCCCGGCCCTCAACGAGGTTGTGGAGCGCTACATCAACTCGGGCAAGTGGAAGGGGGCGATGGTGCGCGTCACGCTGCCCATTGACGGGAGGAACTACATCTCGCTTCCCCGCTGGTATCAGTCTGTGCTGGTCATGCGCTACCAGAAGGTTCCGCGTCCGATCTTCACGCAGTTCTACGAGTTCTCCGAATCCGGCCCCGGCGAAATCCCCGACGCAGACAACTGGACAGGCGTGATGGTCGACCTTGGTGACGGCTTCCCCACGCAGATTGACATTGTTGATCCTGGCACGCTCCGCATCACGGTTTCCAACGCGTCGGATGCTGGCAAGACGATCAGGATTTTCGGTCAGGACGAGTATGGTGCTGACATCTATTCCTCCGACGGTTCTCTCGGGATCAACGTGACGACGGCCAACCCGAGCGTCACCACGACCCAGGTTTTCTCCAAGGTGACTGGCGTTCAAGCGCCCAACACCATTGTTGCCCCGTGGATTCTCTCCGTGATGGACGGTGCCACGCCGATTCCCCTGAGCACCTACTATCCCGGCGAGACTCGTCCTCAATACCGTCGCTACCAGACGGGCATCCTGAACGAGGCCATCCAGTTGATCTGCCACCGCCGTTTCAACCTTCTGCGGAACGAGACGGACTGGGTGATTCCTGGGAACCAGACGGCACTGCGCTACGGTTTGAAAGCCCTTGCCTACGAGAAGGCAGGCCAGATTGACATGGCTCAAGCTGCGTTCACCACGGGACTCAATTACCTCAACCAGGAGGCCAAGGCCGCCCGTGGCGGTGCCCGCATTTCCCTCAACATTCTCCCCCTCGGCCTGATGGGGGACAAAGGATCATACATCGGAGCTTAACCATGCCTGTCCCCACCCCACAAGAGATGTTTGGCTTTGGCAGCGTTCCGCTGACCAGCTATTTCAAAACCGCTCCCGGTGCTTCCCAGGACACGCGGTTTTCTCCCGCCGCCCGTATGCTGTTTGCCCAGCAGGAGGAGATGCAGCGCGAGCAGGAAGCACAGCAGCGCAGGCAGCAGGCCGAGCAACTGGCGAACCAGCTTCTCGGTCAGGCACCGGGGATGTCTGAGCAGCAGCTCAATCAGGAGCTTCTCAGAAACCCTGCGGTGTTCGGCAGCGGATTGGAAGGTCTTTCCCGTTACCAGCAGTTCCGCCAGCAGGTCGCCCCGTCTCAATCCGACGAGGTGCTCGGGCCTGCCTTCCTGAAGAAGATCACCGATCCTCGTCACGCCGAGCGGTTTCAGCAGCGCATGTTGCAGGAAGGCATGTCGGCCAACGACGCCTGGGAAGCCTACCGAACGGACGAATACAACGACAAGTTCTCAGTCCAACTCGCGGAGGCGGGCGTCCCTGGGGAGGAGTTCGCCGCGTTGCAGGTCAACGGGAAGTTCGACCCCGTTGCTGTCGCCCGTCGCGTTGCCCTAGAGAACGAACGAAAAGCCTCCCGCACCAAGTCCAACGACCCGATTGACCAGGAGCTTGACCTTCTCAAAGACGCGATGGCCCAGATGAAGGTGATCGTCGGTGACGAGGAGGCCCTTCGTGAGGACCCGCGTTTCAAGAGCTATGCTCAGAAATACCAGAATCTAGTCGAACAGAAGAGGGCTAAATTTGCTCCTGCTGGGGCGGGTGCAGCAGCCGCGCCTGCGGGCAAACCGAGCGCCTTCCTCCAAAATCTCCAGGGCATCATGTCGGTTCCGGTCAAGAAGCCTTGATTTCTGATAACCGACATGCGTTAATCCCTCATGCCCTACGATCCCCTTCAACTCCAGACGGACGTTGACTTCATCACTTCCCAGCCTCAGTGGCAGGACGAAAAGACCCGTCGTGATTACATCCGTCAGGTAGGTGTCCAGGCCAAGGGCAACCTCGACAATGAGGCGCATACCGAGCTGATGAACACGCTCTGGGGCAAGATGGACACCCGAGGCAAGTTGCAGAAGGCCGGGGCGTTTGTAGGCACGGCGGTCGGTGAAGTGGTGAAGTCCATTCCGGCTACCTTCGGGGCTGTCGGCACAGCACTTGGGGACATTGCAGGCGTCACGGACACAGGCTCAGGAGCGCGGCTCAAAGCAGGCGTCAGCGGACTCGTTGACACCGCAGGACAACGTATCAAACAGCTTGATCCCAACGACCGTCAGGAGCAAAGGGACATGCTGATTGAGTCCCTTCGTGAGGACATCGACAAAGGCGCGGTGCCGCAGGGCTTTGAGAAGTGGCTGGCAGGGGGATACGACAACAAGGAAATCGACGACCCTGAAACCAAGGCTTTCGTTGACGCGGTGGTGTCTGGCATTTCCCGTGCCGGAACGGCTGCTGACAAGATGGGCGACATTGACTATGACAGCCTTCGTGGCTTCATGGAGTCTGACCGCAACCCGGCACGCGCCGATTCGGACATCCCTGGGGAGATGGGGGCACGGCAGCTTCTGGCCGATTACGCCGCCACCCGTGACCCTCAAAGCTGGCAGCAGTTCAAGGAGCGTGTCACTGAGACGGAAGCGCAATACAAAAACCGTTTGAGCAAATACGTCGCTCAGAAACCGCAGGTTGAAGGGGCGCTGGCACGTATGCCTGAAGGGCTGGAGAAGGAGATGGTTCAACGGTCGCTTTCCATGCAGGAAAGCCCGATTGACCTCGCCTCCGCCCTGGTTCCTGCTGTTCGTGGGGCGAAAGCTCTTCAAGCGGCCAAGGCTGGAGGTATGGCTGCGGCGGCAGGAAGGCTCGTTAAAGGCCCGCTTATGGAAGGAGTTCAAGAAGGGTTGACAGAAGCCCTGCAAGACCCCCGATCCACCACGGGACAAATTGCCGAAGCTGCCGCGCTAGGAACGGTCGGGTCGGCGCTGCTTGAAAGTGGTTCTGCGGGTATTGGTGCCGCTGCTCGAAAGATTGGCGAATTGCGTACTCCTGCCGCAGCCGCAGAAGCCCCCGCAGCCGCAGAAGCCCCCGCAGCCGCAGAAGCCGCCGCTCCCGCCGTCGGAAGCGCCGATGTCACCCCAGAAGAACCACTTCCCACCGCGTTCGTCAACTTGGACAACGCTGTCAAGGCTGCCGTTGACGCTGACACGGGCGAGGTTGACAAAATTGAAGTCGACGAAAACGTGCTGCCAGTCACCGCTGCGGTGTTGAAGGAAGTGACCCCCGAAGCCCCGCCCGCCGTTGCTGAGGTCAAGATTGAAGAAACCACTCCCGCTCCCGCCGTTGTCTCTCAAACACCCCCCACCAGTGAACAACAAACCGAGTTGTCAGTCGAAGGTGAGACACAAACCGCCGCCCCCAAGCAGCCTGTATCAACAGAGCCACCGATTGCAGAGGCTCCGGTCGTCACGGGGGCTGCGGAGGAAGTAAAACCTCTTCCAGAAACAGAAAAACCTGTTGCGCCGGAGGCGGTGACGGAGCAGGGTGCGGGGATGACCCAAGCCGACCTTACCCTTTTGATAAAACCTAAAAGTCCGCCAAAAAAAGGCTTTTATGGGGAGGTTAAGGATGACCAGGGGAATACAGTCGGGAGCCTGTGGAAAGACGCACAAGGTAACTTCAGAGTTTACCAACTGGAAGATTTCAGTAATCGCATACTAGCTGAATCCCCCCCCATACCGAAGGATCAGATCAAAAAAGCCGGAGGTATGCAAGTAGCCTCAAGACAGAGTATTCAATTCTACAAAGTTACTCTCAAGAAATCATCTTCCGACCTAGCTGACGGGGAACGTCAGTCTGAGTCACAGAACCAGCCCTCACAGAAGCCCGTGACTGAACCGGAAACGGCAGGGCAGTCTCCTGCGCGAGCAGTCAAGGCTGGTGTATCGGAAGAAAATAAAACTCAAACGCCTAAAAAAGATGACAAAGGAACAAGTGCTGGAGATTCACCAATTAGCCGCGAGCCTAGAGGAGAAAATAGATACCCTGTTGAAGGAGTCAGAGGTGTCCCCACATCAAAAGAAATGGGAGGTTCCAGTAAGGGACCAAGCGAGGTATCTAACGTATATGACGCTCCAGTTGTGTCTTTCAGGGATTACTCAGACGCCCCAGCAGAATCTCCCAAAGGGCTATCAGAGAGACGAAGGACTGTAACCGAATCAAAGATTGAGTCGGCAAAGAAAACAGCTTCGTCCTTTGAGTCTGATGTCTATATCGTAATGGATCGTGAGACTCCGACCAGAGCGGCCGGAGAACCGCGTGTAAGCCGGAGCAAAGAAGGCTTTGTAATGGCGATAGTTTCCCCCGAAGGCGTTGTTTCTATTCAAGAGGGGGCTTTTCGCCCCAAAACCCAACCCAAACCCGAAGATGCCAGCATCCAAAATGAAGTCCAAGAAACAGGTGGGACTCCTCCTGTCGAAAGCCAGCCCCCTCAAACCCGCCCAGAAGGCGAAGCTCAAGAAGGAGCTTCACAGCGGGGCCGTGAAGGTGAAGAAGTAGTTCGTCGCGACCCGACGAAGCCGGAGCAGATGACGGTAGACGAAAGAAGGTCAGGCAATTTTGGCGAGGACTTTGGCCCAGATTCGCACATCATAGCGATCAGGAAAGCAACTATTGCTCAAAAACCCGTATCCGCCGAAACCGTTGACGCCTACGGCATCACCCTCCCCGAAGGCTACGTCCGTGAAGGCGACCTTTACGTCTTTGCGCCAGAAGCGCCCGCTGCGCCAGCGCCCAAGGCGGAGACGGAGCAGGGTGCGGGGATGACCAAACCCCAAGTAAAAGACAGGAGAGATTCAATTCCTGCCGAGGACTTGGCCGATTACGACGAGTTTATGTCTTTGCTGGAAAGGCGCGGCCCTGCTCAGAACAAAGTAAAAGGGTTTACTTTCTCAAAAGCTGACGAAAAGCGCTTTCAAGAACTTGGCAAAAGACTTCGCAAATACCTGTTTGAGACAGTCTCCCCCGCCACAGACCCGGTAATCTGGAAGGACATCAATGGCCAGGACATCCATCTGTCAGCCAAAGGCACTCTTTACACTGTCCAAAACGGGCGAGTGCAGACTGGAGTCGGTTTCGAATCAGAGAAATTTATTAAAAATTTCAACCCGAAGCCAATCCCTGCGGATTTCATTGAGAAAGCCGACGCGGTTGATTTGCTCCCCGAAGGATACGTCCGTCAGGGCGACCTTTACGTCTATCAACCTAGCCAGGAAACCAAACCGCCCGCAGAGTTCGGTTCCACCAACACCATCTTCACCAAGGAGAAGGCCGGGGAGGCCAGCAAGATCATCAAGCGCAAGCTCGGCCAGACAAACGTCCCGGCGTTTGACCCTGAGCTGTTTGCCGCAGCCACCAACTACGCTGGCTTCCTGATTGAAGGCGGCGTTCGCAAGTTCGGAGATTTCTCTTCCAGGATGATTTCCGAGTTCGGCGAAACCGTCCGTCCGATCCTCAAGAGCGTGTACAGCGGCATCCGCGAACTCGACATCCTTGAGGGCATGGATGACGCCGCCACCGTGAGCAAGGTGCTGGCTGGAGAGACGCCTGTCGCTGCTCCCGCTCCTGCTCCTGCTCCTGCCGCTGAAGCCCCCCTCCCGCAGACCCAGCAGACACCCGTAGCCCGTCCGTCCGGCGAGCCTTTTGCAGCGCCTACGGAGGAATCCCGTGCGGCTGCTCCTGGGCAGATTGCCACCGCCCGTTCGGTGATTGACGAGGAGCGCAAGCGCCTCGGGCGTCCTCCCGTTGAAGGGCCGATCATGGAGGCCATCAGCGATGAGGCGATCTACGCGCAGGCCAAGGCGGAGTATGACAAAGACCCAGAGGTGGGTAACAGACTTGTTGATTCCCTCAACGCCCGCCCCCGTGCCGTGGATTCGCTCCAGCAGGCCATCCTCGGTCAGGAGCTTGTTCGCAGGCGCAACGCCTTGGACATTGCCTCGGACGCCTACATCGCTGATCCGAAAAACACGCAGCTTGAAGATGACTTCAACAAGGCGTCGGCCCGATACGAAGAAGCCAAGTTCGCCGCTCAATATGGCATCAGCGACGTTGGCCGAACTCTCCGTCTTGCCCGAGTCCTTCTGAATCTCGACTTCTCCAAGGCAGGTCTTATCACCCGTTTCCGGCAGGCGTCGGGGGGAGTTGACCCGAACGCCGAGCAGCTCAAGAAGATCGACGAACTGAGCAAGACAATCCTTGAGTCCGAGAAGAAGGTTGAGGAGCTTCGTGCCACCAAGGAGGAAAACGCCCGCCTTCAGGAGCTTCTGGACAACATGGTTCAGGACATGAAGGATCAGGCTATCCGCGAGTTCAACTCGGTGGAAAAGGCCCGCAAGGAGGCCAAGGCAGCATTCAAAGCTGCACCGAACAAGGTGTCCGCTCTTGACACCTTGGAGGAAAAAATCCGTGCCCGCCGTGCCGAGCGCAAGAAGAAGGTCATGGCCGACCCCTTCCTGCTCAACGCCCTTGCCGACGCGATTGACGACGTGATGCTCGGGGCGATCAAGATTGCCAAGGGCGTCCGCAACGTCGCCAAGTGGATGTCGGAGATGAAGGCGGAGAACCCCGATTACACCGACGAGCAGCTTCAGGAAATCCGCAAGGCGTCCGAGAACTTCTACGAGAACGAGATCAAGCCCGAACTCGGAGCCGAAGCTCCTGCCGCTGAAGTCGTTGAGGAGGAAACCCTTGAGGACGAGGAAGGTGAAGAGGGCAAGGTGTTCGTCACCTTTGACGACGTGACCGGACGTGACATCTACCGCATGGTCAAAGACCGTGTGCAGAAGGGCATGACTGAAATCGGTGAGGTGATGAAGTCCGTCACCGAGGAAATTCAGAAGCAGCTTCCCGATGTCACCGAGCGTCAGGTTCGTGACCGTTTCTCCGGCTACGGCAAGCCGTTGTTCCCCTCACAGGAGGCCAGCGCCAAAAAGGTTCGTGAGCTTCGCACGCTCGCCCAATACGCCTCCAAGATTGAGGATGCCCAAAAGAAGATCGCCCCTCTCCGCTCCGGCAAGCAGCGCGACGATGCGACCGACGCGATCCGTCAGGCTCAGAAGGAACTCTACCGTCTGATGAAGGAGAACGGTCTGGAGATGCCTCCTAGCCCGCGTTCTCTCAAAGGCCCCCTTGACGTTATCAAGCGCAGGCTCAAAAACCGCCGTGATGACCTTCAGCGTCAGATGGCCGCAGGCAAACGCGATGTCGTCTCCACGAAGAAGGTTGAGCGTGACGCCGAGGCCAAGGCGCTTGAAGAGGAAATCCGTGCCCTGGACGAAGCCCTTGACGCCCTAGACCCGCCCCTGCCTCCGTCCTATCAGGACAAGGTGAAGGACAGGATGCGTGCGGTGGACAAGGAGATTGTCGAGCTTCGCCGCAAGATCAAGGAACGCGACGTTTCCAAGCAGAAGCCCGAGCCGATCATCACGGAGCAGCTTCAGGTCAAGCTGAACGAGCGTGACGCCCTCAAGCAGGCGCTGGACGATCTCCGCATTGAGATTGAAGGCGAGCCGCAGCTCACCCAGGAGGAGATCAACGAGCGTGCCGAGCGCGTTCTGGACAGGAACATTGACGCCCTTGAAGCCGAGATTGAAAGGCTCAAAGACCCGAACTACTTCCCGCAGGAGGCACAGAAGGCGGAGGCTACTCCGACCATCATCCGCTTGAGGAAGCAGCAGGAAATCCTGCGTGAAGAGCGCAAGAAACTCAGCGAGGCGCGTTTCGGCAAGAAGGTGAAGTCTGAATCCGAGCGTGTGGACATCGCCATTGCCGCGCTGGAAAAGTCCATCGACAACATCAACCAGAAGATTCTCACGGGCGACCTGTCTCCGACGGCTCGGAAGGGAACTCCTTTGGAGAACGCCAAGATCAAGAACCTGCGTGCCGAGCGCGACTCGCTCAGGTCGGTGATGTCCCTGATGCGCAAGGCCAAGGCCGATGCTGCCAAAGACCCTGTTGCGGAGCAGATTCGCCGTGACCGCAAATACCTCCAGTCACGCATCGAGTATTACGAGAACATCCAGAAGAAGATGGCCGACGGCACCTACAAGCCGAAGGTCAAGGAGCAGCGCAAATACGACGAGTCCCTGGGCAAGGAGCTTCAGAAGCTTGAAGATGCCAAGATGGCCGTTGCCGACATGCTTCTTCAGGAACGCCTCAAAAACAGGTCAACGCTGCGCAAGGCGTTCGACTTCATTGGTGATCTGTTCGGCATTCAGCGTGTCCTCACGGCCACGGCGGATATTTCCGCCATCGGCAACCAGGGCAACTTCATCCTGTTCAGCAACCCGAAGATCGCCTTCAAGGCGATTCCAGACATGCTCAGGGCGATGAAAACCCCTGAAGGTGAGAAGGCGGTGCAGGAACGCATCCGCAACATGCCTGAATACAAGGACGGTGAGCTTAGTCGCGTCGGCCTGTATCTCGCCATGGACGCAGGGCCGAACTCCCCGCTGTCCAAGATGGAGGAGCAGTACGCCACCCGTCTTGTGAACAAATGGCCGAAAGCTTTTGGCGGGGGAATAGTTCGTGGTTCCGAACGCGCCTACAAGACCTTCCTCGACGTGATCCGTGTCGCGGCCTACAAGTCGATGAAGGAGACGCTTGTCAAAGGTGGGTGGTTCACTCCTCCGCAGCAGGCGACCCAGGAGCGCCTTGAAGCCTTGTCGAATCTTGTGAACAACGCGACAGGCAGAGGCGCGTTCAAGATGAAGAAGGCCGACCAGCTTCTCAGTCAGGCCGCGCCGTTCATCAACACGTTCATCTTTGCCCCTCGTTTCGGCCTGAGCCGCTTTGCGATGGCCCTTGGACTTCCTCTCTGGAGGGCTGCTCCAGGCACCCGTGCGCTGATCGCCCAGGAGTATGCCAAATACGCCATCGGCGTCACGGTAGCCTCCTTGCTGCTGTCGTTGGCGCAGGATGACGAGGACGAGCCTATTGTCCCTGATCCGCGCTCCACCGATTTCCTCAAAACCAGGTTCGGAGATTACCGCGTTGACCTTCTCGGAGGCTTCCAGCAGCCGTTTGTTTTCCTCACCCGTATGCTGACAGGAGAAACTGTCACCCGTAAGGGGAATGTCCGCGCCCTTCGTGAGGGCGACCGCCCGCTCGACCTGCTCAGGGAACGCCCGTTGAAGCTGAAGCCGAACTACGGCAGCGCTGATGCCTCCTCTGTCCTTGGTGATTTCCTGCGGTTCAAGCTCGCTCCTACCTCGGCGTCTATTCTCAACGCCTTGAACAGCAAAGACCCTGTTGGCAATAGGACGGACGTGAAGAGTGAGATTCTGAAAGCCCCTGTTCCGCTCGTTGTTGGACAGCTCGTTGAGTCCCTGTCCGCCGAGGACCCTGCGGACGCCGCGCTTCTCTCCATCCTCGGTCTGACAGGTATCCGCACCAGCTATCAGGGCAAGGATGCCGACAAGAACAAGACCGAGTGGGAAAAGATGGTCAAGAAGGTTGAAGAGCTTACAGGTATCAAATGAGACGCATCCGAAACAAACTGCACCCCGTCGGCGGCATGTGGACCTACGTCCAGCCCGAGACGGGCGTGAAGCTGCAAGACTGGAACTGGAACGCCTTCGTGAAGCGTGTGCGAGATCATCGTGAAGCCTGCGGAATCCCGCTCCCTGCGGCCTGGGTGGACGAGCTTGAGGAGGCGGTCATTGCAGCCAACCCCAAGATACCCTACGACGAGGACACCACCCGGTCACGTCGGTTCACCGGCAGCGACATCAAACGCTTCATGGCGACGATGAAAGAGCTGCGCCAGGGGCATGAACTGGTGAGCGAGAAGGAGCACGCCAGGAGGCTCGACATCTGCGCGACCTGTCCCAAGCTGGGGCAGATCAGTTGCGGCGGCTGCGGCTGGCTGGCACAGCAGATCACCGAGCTGATGGCTGGCAGGAAGGTTCCCCGTGCCGAGGTCGTCTACCGGAAGTCGTGCCTCGCCTGCGGGTGCGACCTTGCTTCCAAGGCCGCGATCCCGCTCGACGTGCTCAAGCGTGTGGACGAGAAGCTGGGGATCACCCCAGACTATGCTCCCGGCTGCTGGATGACGGAATCTTGAGATTCGCGCTTGATGCCGATTTCAGCCTCAATTCCGTCGCCGATGATGTTGACGGTGAACACCAGCTTGCCGACGCCCGGCAGAGGGTCGAAGGTGTTGAGGAGGTCTTGAACCATCTGGACGGTTCTGGCTTCAATCGCCTTGTCGCGGCGAATGCGGGCCTGGACTTTGGGGTTGTCTTTGAGGTCTTTGATGAACTGGTGCATAGTCAGATTTCGATGGGTTTGATGATTCCTTTGTTGTCAACTTCGTAGCCAAGGGAGGACAGAACCTCCCTGACATAGCCAATCGGGCCGATGCGTGCTCCGAAGTGAACGGCCTTCTCCTCAAACGGCAAGTTGCGAGCCTTGAGTTCGGAGAGCACCATCTTCACCCGGTCGGCGGGATCGGTGAGTCCGGTCATGTCCAGAGGAGGCAGCTTGTGCTTGTATTTCTTGGCCGCAGCCTGCCGCTTCAGCTTGACGGGGTTGGTCTTGGAACCTACCGGCCTGCCCGGCTTCCTCGGTCCTGCTGGCTGCGCCGGGGCAGAAGGAGGCGGCGGGGCAGGACGTGGCACAGGAGTCATCACCGGAGCACGGACAACAGGTGCAGGGGCGACGTAGGCAGGTCGTGCCACGGGCATCTGCTGCATGACAGGGGCTGGACGGATGACCGGAGCCTGATACACGGGTGCCGGGGTGTTCTCGGCAATAATCAGGCGGTGCAGCGTCTCGTCCTTGCAGCCATGAACCAGCAGCGCCTCGACGGGAATTTCACCCCCTTTTGCCGTCGGGAAGTCGGGATGGGGCTCGCAGGTCAGCCTTCCGTCCACACCACGCTTGTAATTCACGGTGCACCAGCGGTCGTAAATCAGATGCGTGGAGTGGACTCCCTTTTTGAAGAACTGCCAGCGCAGGTAGATGTCCCATGGGTAGGGGGCATGGGCACGCTCGCTTTCAAGGGACAGGTTCCGCATCAGCGGAGCCAGACCGGGGTTCTTGAGCATGTGCGGCGGGTAGATGGAGACGCCCAAGAGCATGTTGTCCCCCTGCTTGGTGTAGATGCTGCCATCAGGGTTCTTGTGATTGGTGGGGCGCACAAACCCGAAGTGGGGCATCCCTGCCTCCTCGTAGGCAGCCTCCAGTTTGTCAGACCAGCCTTTGACAACCGGACAGGCGTCAATCTCCAGCCAGAGAAAAGGCTCATGTGAGTCCTTCATCTCAAGGTGCTCGACCACCCAGTAGAACATCCTGTTCGGCCCCCTGAACCAGCCGTGGGCGAACTCGTTCTCCGTGCTCACCACCTCCACCGAGGCACAGACGCGCCTGAGCACGTCAGCGGCGGCGTTTGCGTCACCCAGCAACGAGGGGGTGGAGGCGATGAGCACGGGCTGCTTCACCTTGCCGAGCAGGCAGACGGCCTGGGTAAGCAGCTTGAGCAGGGGCTTTTCCTTTTCGGAGCCGAAAGGGATGACGATAATCATTGAGCGTTGGACAGGGCTTTGAGGACACGTTCAAACTGGCCGTCGTGCTTCTCGGTGAAGAAGTCAGGCAGGCGTTCGCAGTTGTGACGGTAGATCAGGTCACGGGCTTCGGGGGCCTTGACCTGCTTCTCACGGGCAACCATCTGCGCCATGGCGGAGATGTCGTTCTGCGGGCGGAACCCTGGATACTGCCACTTCCCAGGAGGGCAGACGGACCATGCCTCCTTCTTGTATTTCGGCACACGCGGGAAGAACTCAGTCTGCTTCCCTCCGGCGGCAGGGAGGAAGTCCAGGTGCCCGTCGTAGCAGACCTGACCGCCGTTCGGGTAAATGCAGTCAGGAACTCGCAGGTTGCATTCAAGGATTCGTGGGTGCTTCAACCCCTCTGCGACAGCGTAGGGGCTGGACTGGTTGCCGATGAACAGGTCGGAGCCTGCAATCAGTTGCGCCAGTTCAAGGAAGTCCTTGGTCGGGCGGTGCTCGACGTTGCCGAACGCACGGCAGAAGGCGTCGTGCTCCTCCTTGATCCCGACGAACAGGATTGAGTTGCCGTAGTTGGCAAGGATGCGTTTCCAGGGGAACAAGGAGTTGTGGTAGCGGGCGCTGCGGGCGATGACGACACGGCCCTTCGTTTCGGTGGACGGGTTGACGTGCAGCCACTTCTTGTCACCTTTGACAACGGGCAGGCCGTAGCTCTTGCGTCCGTGCTCCCCCTGCGAGGCGGTGAGCGTCCTGTCGGGGCGATAGACATGCCTGAACGTCGCCATGTCATACTCGACGTTGCGCCCGTTGCCAAGGGCGACAGCCTTGATGTAGGGCTGTGAGGCAAGCAACGGCTCAATGATCGGGTAGCGGCTGCTCAGGTTCTTCGTCCACGGACGGTCATAGAGCCAGAGGTAGCCTCCGCCAGCAGCCTCAATCAGGGGCAGCAGGTAGATGATGTCACCGAGGTCGCCGGAGGAACCGAAGTGCTTCTCCACCGAGATCAGGTCCTGGAACTGATCCTTGTGGAAGATCACCGCGTTCTCACGAACCTTCGGCTGGCGGACAAGGGTGACATCTCCCTTGGCGTTGTAGTCGCCGTAGGAGTGCTGGATCAGTGCCGTCTTGTGAATCTTGTCGGCGTGGTTCTTGAGGATGTAGCCGTCAAACCCGTCGTCATCCAGACCCTCGGGAACAAGGGAGAGGGCGTCAGGTCCATAGACGCCGATGCCCGTGCAAAGGTCGTGCGGAGGGTTGGAGTCGCTCGTCCAGAGGATTGACTTGCCAAACGACTTCGCCACCTCCCATTCCTCCTCCAGCTTTTTAAGCCAGCCGGGCTGCGTCGGGATTGAGTCCGCCTCAAGCCAGACGAACGGCTTGCCCTTCATGGCCTCGCAGACGGTGCGGAAGGCGACATTGCACACGGCGGGATAGCCGACCTTCGGCTCCGGCGCGATCACCTTCTTGATCTTGGTGCCGTCAAGGGCGTAGCAATGCTCGATCAACCTGTCGTAGAGGTGACGCTGGTTGAAGGAGTAGAAAACGGCGGGGGTGAGCTTGCTCATGGATCAATGCTTGAAGTAGATGAACGTCACCTGGGCGAGAGCGCTGCCGCGAGTCTGGTCGAAGTTCTTGTCCCATGTCCTGCTCAGGTCGTAGTTGTCAATCTCCATGCGTGCGTCCTCCAGCGTCAGGCCAACCTCCAGGCCGATCCGGCGCATGTCACGGAACGTGTAGAAGTTGTGATCGGGGCGAACAGGCGGGTCGATCAGGTCGAAGCTGGATTTGTGGTCGCCGTTGTAACGGCTAGGCCATTGATATTTTTCATAAAAAAGATAGCTAGGCACATAGATGAGCATGTAGCCTCCCGTCTTGAGCACACGCGCCCAGTTCTTGAGGGACACAGGGACGCTGACCATGTGCTCAAGGCAATGGCTGGACACCACGGCGTCGAAGGACTCATCCTTCAAGGTTTCAAGATACTGAGCGTCACCGTCCTTCAAGTCCCAGCCAATCACCACGGCAGGCGGAGGCAGCTTGATCGGGTCGGGTCCGCAGCCGATGTCGAGGACGTTGCCTCGAAGGAACCTGTAATCTCCGTTACGGAGACGAGCGTTGTGCGACTTGGATTGTTCGTTCATGTTTCCGTATTTAGAAGAGGTTCATGCTGCTGTCAAGGCCTTCGCCCCAGGAAACATTCTGCTCCGAGTGGAAGCCTTCGCCCGTGACAAACTGCTGGCGGAAATCGGGTTTCTTGGGGCGCTCCACCTCGGCGAACCAGTCAAACGCCTCGGGCTTCTTGGGGGCAGGCGCGAGCGCACGGGCTGCGGCGGTGAACTTGTACCTCCTGCGGGCAATCTCAATCAAGCCCACCCAGGAGTCAGCACGGTCAGGGCTGCGTCCGCCCGTCCGCTTCTTCATCTCCGATTTCGGCTCGACATAGACCTTGTTGCCCATCTCCTTGTAGGTTCGGTCGCACATCTCACGCATCGTGGCAGGGTCGAGGCCGCGAATCTGACCGCTGGCGACGAACTCCTTCCCGACATACCAAAGCTCTGAGACACGATTGCCAAACCTGTCTTTGCCCTTTCGTTTGTCCGTGGCGCTCACGGGCATGTCGGAGGCGGCTCCGGCGAAGCTGACCAACTGGAAGCCGTGGCCCATCTTCATCGCAAGGATGGTGGCGAAGGGATCACCGCCGCCCGTGGCGTCAACGCCCCTGTCAGGAATGGCGATGCCGCGACGCTCGCACTCGGCGATGAAGAGGTCAGCGAGCTGCTCGTTGCGGTCTTTGGTCTTGTGCTGCGCCTCGACCTTCATCATCAGGTCAATCGTCTCTGATTTTTCGAGCACCTGAATAGTTTTGCCGTTGACCTGCGCCTCGCCAATGAAGCCGAAGCTGGCGGCAGCGGCGTCACCTCCTTTGGAGAAGGACGGGTCAAGGAAGGCGATGGGTGTCGGTCTGCGAAGCCATGGGGTATCCTTGTGACCGCAGAGACGGCTGACAAGCTCCGGTTCGGAGTAGATGGTGTCAATCGCTCCTGTCGGACAGGGGAACGACTTGACCATCCGGTAGAACCCTGGCGAGCGCTCACCGAACTTGGCACGGATTTCATCAAGGCCCGTCTGGGTGAGCAGACCTTTGTAAAGCTCCTTGCCCGCAATGACGTTGGGGGACTTCTCACCGTCAAACCTGATGCAGTATCCACCGATGCGGGTTTTCCACTCCATGCTGTCCTCGGTGATGCTGTCCCAGCCGTCCTCGGGTTCGGTGAACAATCCGAACGGATCGAACACCGAGGTAAGGTTCCCCGTGGCGAGCATCTGGAAACCGTCGTTGGACAGGAGGTTCGTGGCCGCGTCGTAGAGCTTGTGCGTGAGCAGGGGAAGCTCGTCCGCCACCAGGATCAGCTTGCCAGCCTTGAAACCGATCTTCGTCGAGGCGTCACCGTCGTTGCCCTTACCACCAGCGATGAGGGCAAGGCCAACGAGGTCGTTCGCTCTTCCGTCTAGGTAGCCAGTAATTTTGCCGGAGGAATCCACCAGCTTCCCAGGCAATCCCCCCATCGGAGCGAAGAAAGTCTCGGCTTCCTGCCAGTAACGTGTGCAAACGCCCCATATACGCATCCTGGATTCCTGGAGCGACGTGGAGGTGACGAGCACCTTGGTATGCTCAGGGTCGATCAGGAAATTGGCAATCGCCCAGATGGCCCCGAACTGCGACTTGCCGCTGGATGCGTGGCCGGATACGCCCAAGAACCGATGCCCCCTGACGTTGGCAAGGATGCGCTCGGCATAGGGGTTCCATGTGAATCTGTATCGTGTGTTCGGATTATCCCAGATGATTGAGACGAACACCTTGAAATGCTCCTCCCAGGACATGAGCTTGTTCCCTGGGATGGAGGAATAATCATCGTAGTTTCGGAGAATTTCCCTCTCAATGATGACATCTGGCTTGGCAGCTACAGGGTTGCCCTTCACGTCCAGGATTGGACGAAAGGTAAGGCCGTATTTGACCTTCTTGAACTTTTCAAAAAGCTGCTGTTGCCGGGGGTTCATGCTCAATCAGGGCAGGACGGGTGACGTGTCTTGCCTTCTGGATACTCTAGAGCGAGCAGCAGTTCCAGTTCGTGAATCGCCTTGCGGATGTCCTCCGCGCCATTCTTTCGGCGGTGGCGGCAGATGCGCTTCACGACCGAGCCTTCGAGGAAGTTCAGCTTGTTGGCGTGGATGAACTCGACCGGCTGCATCTTGCAGTCCTTGTAATGGCTTCCGCCTTCCTGGCGGGTGAGTGGGTTGTCCATGGCTTCAGAAGGGTTCATTTTCTTCCATTTCCTGAATTTTTACAAGGTCGGCTTTGGTTTTCTTTCGGTGGCACTTGGCGCAGAGAAGCTGGAGATTGCCTTCCTTGTGCTGCCTGCGGTAGAAGGTCGTTCGTTTGACGAACCCAAGGGTGTGGTGACGGTGGCCCTGCGGCTCAATGCAGTCGAACTCAAGCTCCTTCTCGGTGCCGCATTGGACGCAGCAGCCTCCCAACGCGAAGGCGAGCTTGAAACGGGCGTTCTTGGCCCAGGTGTGTGGGTGCTGGGGCATGTCAGATCCACGATTCCTCCTCAACGAACTCGATCTTCTTCCCGCTGTCACGGCAGGACTCCAAAAGCTGCAACGCCGTGAGCAGGCGGTCCTCCGTTGCCCGCTTCTCCTCGACAACCGTCGCCACGGCCTCATCAACCGTGCCGGGGCACATGAGCCTCCACACCTTGACGACGGCATCCTGCCCACGGCGCTCCAGACGCCCGATGGTCTGCTCGTAGTCGTCACGGGAGTAGGTGAGCGACATCCACACCAAGTTGTTTCCTCCTGCCTGAAGGTTGAGGCCGTGGGACATTGACTTGGGATGGGCGACCAGCATGGGTATCTTTCCCTCGTTCCATTCATCCAGCATGTCCTTCTGGGCCTTCAACCCTTTGGCGTCTTGGAAGAACTTCGCCTGGGGGAACTTTTCCCTGATGCGGGCGATCTCATGTTTGAAGGCGACGGCAACCAGAAGCGGGCTGTCTGCCTCCTTGGCAATCTTCTCCAAAGCCTTGAGCTTGAGATCGTGCAGTTCGTGATACTTGCCCTCCTCGTCGTAGACGCTTCCAGCGGTGAACTGAAGCAGCTTTGAGACCAAGGCGGCTGCGTTGGCTGCGGTGATGTCCTTGCCTTTGTGAATCTCCAGCACCAGTTCGCGTTCAAATTCGCGGTAACGCTGGGCGAGATCGGGAGGCAGTGTGATCTCCACGTCCTCCACAACCGTTTCAGGCAGGTTGAGCCAGTCCTTCGACCGCAGGGTGAGCGTGATGTCGGCAATGCGCTGCTCGATCTTCTCCTGCGACCCAGGCAGTTCTTTCCACTGGTAGCCTTGGTAGCCAGTCGGGCGGAAATAGGTTTGTTTGAACAGGTCAAAGGCCCGACCGAGGCGCTGCCCGCCATCCACGAAACGCACCTGGGCGAACAAGTCCATGAGGGTGTTTGGGGCTGGCGTTCCCGTCAATGCCCAGATGCGCATGTGCTCTTCATGCTTGGCTTCACGTCGGTAGGCGTTGATGCGCTTCGACGACGGGTTTTTCAGCTTGGTGGACTCATCGACAATGAGGGTGTCGTACGGCAGCTTCAACCCAACGTCCTTCCTCCCCTTGATGAGCTTGAGCAGCACGGGGATGGATTCAAAGTTGACGACGTAGAGATGCGCCTTCCCCTGGAGGAACGCACGCTTGCCCGCCTCCGTTCGCAGGTTCGCCACGCGCATCCAGTTGAAGTCATCCCACCGCTGCACCTCCATCGGCCATGTCAGATTGGCAACGCGCATGGGCGCGACGATCAACGCCCCGCAGGACTCGCCCGAGCCAATCAGCTTTGACAGGGCACGCAGCGTTGCCGCCGTCTTGCCGATGCCGACGCCGACAAAGCCAAGGGCGTGCGGATGGTTCAGCAGGTGCTCGGTGAGCATGTCCTGCGGGGTGGAGCCGGGGAACTTCATATCCACGCTTCCTCCTGTGCTGGAACTCCGAGGAGTCGCTCCTGTGCAATTTTGAAGTACTTGTCATCCCGCTCGATGCCGATGAAGCTCCTGTTGGTGTTCTTGGCTGCTACTCCTGTCGTGCCGCTGCCCATCGTGAAGTCGAGCACCGTGTCGCCTTCATTGGTGTAGGTCTTGATGAGGTACTCCATCAAGGCGACGGGCTTCTGGGTGGGGTGGACAGGTTTGTGCTCCCCAGATATTCTTTGAACACTTCTTGGGTAATTATGCACTTCAGAGTTCCCGTACATAGGTTTTTGTTTCCCATATACGTCACCTTTGTTTATACCTTTTGAAGGCCGAGACGAATTAGTTGCCCCTTCAATTAGGCCTTGAGGGTTATATAAAGAGGTAGATCCTCCGAAAACCAAAATGTTTTCGTGAGCTTTCAAAGGCATTTTCTTGGCGTTAAGATGCCCAGACGCTTTTCCTTTCTCCCACACCCATTCATACTTGAACCTCTCAATCTGGCTCATCACCAGCGCCGAGGTAAAAGGCTGCGAGGCCGTGAACACCGCCGCTCCGTTTGGCTTGAGCACTCTCCAGACCTGCTTCCACATGGGTTCAAACGGGATCACGCTGTCCCATTTGCAGGCGGTCGTGCCGTAAGGGGGATCTGTCAGAACGAGGTCAACGCTCCTGTCAGGGACGTTGAGGAACTGCTCAAGGCAGTCGCCGTGAAAGAGTTGAACGCTCATACCCATTCGCCTCGTTTGCCGTGAATCCTCAGAGTGAGCAGGTAGTCGATAAACTCCTCGGCCTTCTTCACGTCGTCGTGCCATTCGACGAGTGCTCCGTTCTGCCTCAGAGCGTCCATCTCGCGGTATTGCAGCGGGGTCGGTTTGTTGCCAGGACGCTTCACCTCAAGGAAGCCGACGACGCCGTGCGGGGATACGATGATCCTGTCAGGCACGGCCCGCTGGGCAGGAGACGTGAACTTGTAGCACAGGCAGCCCTTGCTCTTGGCGTAGGCGACGATCTTTTTCTCGATGTCCTTCTCCAGAACTTTGATGGCGGTGCTCACAGCGGCATCTCCTCCTGTTTTGAGTTTCGGTAGTCAGCGTCCAGAAGATCAAGACCCAGGACGAACTGATTGTAGGGCTGCTGGAACGCGGTGACGTAGGTGACTTCGACCTTCATCTCGTTGCCCGTGTACTCGCCCTTGCTGCCACGGCAGGCAGGACATGGGCCGAAGCCGTCAGGGCTTTCTCCACGGCCACGGCAATCGGAGCACGGAATGAACTCCTGGAGGATGAGGATGTCTCCCTCGCTGAACCGTCCTCGACGGATTTCAAACGGGCGTGCCCCGGCTCGGGTGGCTCGGTAGGCATCAGGGTATGTTTTGAGCTTGTGCAGGTTCATCAGGTATTACTTCTTGTAGAATTTAACGACATCGCCCTCCGCCTTCAACGGCATTCCTTCCGCCCACTCGGGCAGCTTGGTGAGAAGGGCGACAAACTCCTCCAGGGACTGCCCTCTCTCGGGGTGGTAGTAGGCCAGCGCCTCGTCATGGATCAACGCGCAGATTTCATACCCAGCCCGTGAGGCGTTGATCGCGCCATGGGCCATGAAGTCAGCGGCAATTCCCTGAATGCAGTTTTCGGTCAGCGTTCCTGGAGACACGGCAATTCTCCCCCAGTTCACGCTTTTCGGAATCTGAGCGAAAATCGTCACCACGTCAGACACCCTGGCTGTCTTTGGATACCATTTTTTCGCCCAGGCAATCTTCTCGGGAGTTGGTTCCAGAACAGCTCTTCTCTGCCCCTGGACAACCGTCTTTGAGCCGTCAGGATTGATCGTCTCAACGTCCGGTTCCTTCCACATCAGTCTGGGGGTCAGCCTCGGTTCAGGGTAGGCGATCCTTCGCCCGCTTGGCAGTCGCATGAAAAGGTAGTTCATCCCTGCTGTTTTGACCGAAACAAAAGAGCACCTGACGCCGAACGAGAAATTCTTCATCGGGTTGCGAACAGCGTTCTTTGCAGCCTGCTCAATCGCTGACCACAAGGCGACAATGCTCGGGTTCGCATCTCTCCATTGTTTAACAAGGGCGGGCAGTTCCTCCTCCTTCAAGCCCTGCTTGAGAGCACCCATCTTGATGAGAGCACCGACGCCTCCAAGGAAACCGCACGCAAGCTCGGCGGCCTTCGATTTCTGCCTGATTGGGTGCTGCTTGCCGTGCTCCTTCTTGTAATCGTCAAACTCCTCCATGCTCATGCCGAACATCTGGCAGGCCGTGGCTTCGTAGATTTTCCCATGCGTGTTGAACACATCCACCTTCCACCGTTCGTTCGCCTGCCACGCAAGAATCCTGGCCTCAATCGCCGCGTAGTCGGCGTCCAGCATCGGCCCTCCTTCAACGTCGTGGATGAAGTGGCGGATGCAGGAGGACACGACCTCCAGGCTTGATCCATACATCAGCTCCAGCCACGCCGGGTCAACGCCTTCCTGGATGGCGGCGTAGGCGTCCTCCGTCTCGTCAATCGTCGGGCGCTTGAAGTTCTGCGGCTGCACCAGGGACGCGCTCCACCGGCCTGTCCCCGCCCCGTGGAACGTGAGCGTTCCCCTCACACGGTTGTCGTGCGGCCCTGCGCAGGCCAGCATGGCGGGAATCTTCTTGAGCGAGGCAAAACTGATCCTTTTCTTGAGCAGCAGCGCCTTGCCGACTTCGCTGGACGGGTCGAAGTCCTCGTCCTCAATGACCTCCTCCAGCGTTCCTGATTGCAGGTTCTCGCGTTCGTATCCACGCTCCTTGAGCCACGCGAGGAACTTGGCGTTCTGGTTCGGGGAAAGTCCTGTGAGCTGCTCAAACTGCGCCGAGATGCGTGCGCTTTCCTTCTCCACGATCACCTGCGCCTTGCGCAAGGCTTCCAGGTTCACGGGGAAGCCACGGGAGTTGATCTCAAGGTCGAGCAGGAAGGTCTGAAGGGGGAATCCCTTCAACTCGAAGTCTTTGAGCTTCTGGTGAATCTCCTGCTCCACACGCACGTCCTGGCGGCAGTATTCGCAGAACTGCTGGAAGGCTTCCATGTCCTCCTCCGGCTCGACCCACATGCCCGTCTTGCCGTTGGGGATTGAGAACTTCCGAATCAGCCCCCCGCCCTTGTCGTCCTTCTGGTTGGTCAGCTTCAGCGCCTCGGCCAGGCGCTTCAACGAGGAGGGCAGGGCGGCACGTCGGCCCATGGCTGCGGTGCATCGCCACTGGTGATGCTGGGGAGCCTTGAACCCCGTGGTCTTTTCAAAAAGCGCGTCGGTGATGGGCACCTCAAATCCTGTGGCGTTGTGGGCGTATATGATCGTCTCCGGCTTGCCCATCTCGCGCATCAGCGCCTCGGCCTTCGTGTCGTGGTTCCAGGGCGTCCAGACAACAGGTTCGCCGCGCTCCTCGGCAATGCCGATGCACAGGATTTCCGTGGAGGGGTCGAAGGCGTAGCGCCAGCCGCCCACCTTGGGCAGGTCGGCGAGCGACCGGGTTTCGTAGTCGAGGTGAAGAATCATTGGGAAGGTATTGCCCGGCGTATTTTCGCACCCGCACCGGAGCGGTCGTTGGCCCTTGTGAGGATGTTGGCTCACCCATGGAATTATTCTTCGAGGTAGTGTTCTCCGGTGTCTCTGAGGCAAGTGAAATTCACCACTCCGCAGAGGCACCCATGCTCCTCGCACAAGGCTTCAAGTTCATCAAAAACATTGTCAGCACACCAAGAACCTTCGTTGCGGTGGAACTCTACGTCCCCCTTGTCGTAGCTTGCCGGAACGGAGACTTCATACTCCACCGTCATGCGTATCAGAACTTTCTTCTTGATAAGCACGCAGTCATCCTTGTGAGGGGAGCCAACTGGCTGCTGACAGTAGCAACAAATGGGGCGGTCTATGGCTGGCCTTCTGGCCTTATCGGTTACAATGAACTGCATATTCGTATGGGAAAAGGTTTCCCGCCCGCCTGCCCTATCCCTCGCAAGGATTTGGTTTGTTTGGTGAAACGCAGACGGACGGGGAAAGGATGCCTGCCGCCGCGAAAGTCCCTCGGCTTGCACCGTGAAGGCATGTGCTCTTTCGCGCTTCGTCCGTGGTCGCTGGCAATGCGTGAGAACGGATTCGAGCAGCACAACTACGGCAGGAAAAGATTGAGCGCGGATGGATTTGAACCACCATCTTTCAGGCTTTTGAGGCCCTAGCGTTACCAGTTCGCCACGCGCTCAAATTGGATTCCTGCCGCCGAGTCTTAAGCCTCGCTTGGGCGAGTTCGCGGCACCCTCGTCTTGCGGAACGGCAGGAAAGTCTTCCTTACTTACTCGCCGTCACCTCAATGGGCTTGAGGACGACGATCCCGGCTTCACGGATGTCGGCGGCGTCGGTCGGGCTCAGGACGCCACGGCGCTCAGCGTAGGTGATGGCGAGGTTGCCCAGGCGGGCGAGGCGTTCGTTCTCGTCGGCGGTCTTGCAGGCGACGAGTCCTGCGAGGAAGCCCTGGCAGAGAAGGGTGAGGAGGATGGGGCGGATGTAGGGTTTCATGGTGTGTTACTGGCAGGATTCACAGGCTTCTCCGAGGTCGCACGACGGCGTTCCGAGGGGTTCGTTGAGGTCGTCGTCCTCGACATAGATGGTGAGGTAGGTAACCGAAGTCGGAGGAGGTTCGTCCATCTTAACTTCAGGCATCGGCTCAACGCAAATGCCTACAGAGTAGCCGAGGTTGTGCTTGCGGAAAAGCTCGTCGAGCGCTTCGCTAACTTCGTTGAGAAGGCCGCAAGCTGGCTGATCCAGATTGAGGGGGCGGGTGTTGTATGACTTCATCGTGGGGGTAGTGTGGGGTGGTTGTGGTTCATGGGGATAAATTCAGCAGGCCCAGCGTTTGCGAGCAGCTTTGCCGCGTTCACCGGTCCATCCAGCCGATCTGCTACAAAAGCTGGATTTCCGCTTCTTGTCCGCCTCGGTCTTGGGATGTGGTGCGGGGGCTTTGAGGTTGCTGCCGGTGGCGGCGTTGTATTTTGCGCGGCCCTTGGCGGTGAGCCCGGCTCCCTTGGAGACAGGCAGCTTCTCGCCGCGACCGACTGACAGATTGGGTCCTTTTTTCTTGTTGGGCATAATCTTGCTGGCGTTTTTGAGTTTGGTGCCGTCTCTCCGGCTGTCACGTCTCTTCACTATGGCGACGTTGGCCAGATTTGCCAGTGTTAGATTTCCGAGCTGGACTCGTCATCGAACACGTCGTCGGCGCTGATGCCGCCACCGCCGAACGGATCGCCGTCACGGAGGAACTGGATGGCGTCAATGCCTGCGAACAGGCCGTTGCCGCCCTTGTCCTTGTCCTTCACGCCGTAGAGCGTGATGACGGCGTTGACGTAGCAGCCGTTGTAGGGCTTGCCGTCCTCGGCTCCGAGGGGCGTGCGGTCGGCGTCAACAATCGGGAACTTCTTCCCGTTCGTCGCGGACACGACCTTCATGCCCTCGTAGCCGTCGTAGGGTTCCCCGGTCTTTTCGCTGATCTTGTCGTCGCCGTTGGCGATGCAGCAGCGCTTCGGGTCGCGGTATTCCATCGGCTTGCCGAACTTCTCCGTCTCGACGGCCCTGCGTGCCTCGGCGAGGAGCTTGAGGTTGTTCTTCCCGTCAACCGTGTTCGGGTCGATCAGGAACGAGGCGCGGAACTTTTCAGGTCCGTTGGCGATGCTGGCGGTGGGCTTGAAGAGACTGGAGAAACTGAGGCGCACATTGCGCAGTTTGACCTGTCCTGGTTTGAGCTGGCTCATTGTATGGGTGGTGTTTGGTTTACGCTAAGGGGAAAGACTTCTCTCCCCTGTTGCTGTTATTTATACATTCGGTTTTCAGAAACGTCAAGCGCGAAAATCGCCTTCGTGCCATTCCAGGCGAAGTTTCTGCGTGCGGGGCTGCTCGGGCAGACCCAGTTTGCGCATCTGGCTGAGAAGGCGGGGGCCGATCAGGATGCAAGGCTTGGCGAAGTCAACCTTCCGGCTGACCGTGTACCACGTCGCCGCGTCAACGGTTTCACGGGGACGCTCGGACACGTTGCGCTCAGGGGCGCTGCGTGCCTGCTTCAATTTGTCACGGAAGGCCGCGACGAGGGACTCATGGGTTGGTTTCGGTTTCTTGGGTTTCATGGTGGTTGTTTCACTGGATCACTTTGTTTCACTGGCTAGTGAATCTAGGGTTCACCGATCCTGCACTCTGCTGTATAAAGATGCTGGAGAGACTCAAAGCGAGGAAGCTCCGAGCATGGCTTCTGGAAGGCTTCATCAACGCTCAGAACTCGGTTGTTCGGCACGGCGGCGAACCACCCCTGCTCGACCTGAAGTACATGAAGCTGCTTGTGCTGTTCAAAATCATCCGCCAGGGCGTTGCCCATGAAGTCAATCGTGAACAGGTAGCGGGACGCAAGGCGATCAGGGTATCCTTTAACCTTCCGCACGTTGAGAAGTTGCGCGTTGCCTCGTTTCCAGATGCCGAACTCATGCACGGTAAAGGTCGAGGAAAACGTGTCCCAGGGCTGGATCAGTTCCGTGTCGGGCATCGGGCACGGCTTCCAGCAGAGCGCCTGGATCGGCAGGCAAAACATGGCTCCGGCAATGTCAGGCTCGTCGAACCGGACCTGGAACTGGAGGCTCGCCGCTTCCTGGCAGCGAATCCCCAGGATGTGCGCCTTGAGAAACTCCCCCTGTCCCCTTTCGTGGTTCTGGGTGAACTCTTTTCGGACAAGGCAGCGGATGATTTGTGGCGCGTCGGCTAGAATGAAAGACATGGTATTGAGCTTCTGAGTTCACTGGTTTGTTAAATCCATTCCTCCACGGTTTCTTTGTATCCTGTTCTGGCACAAGCGATGTCAAAATATCCTTTGTCCATCTCCATGCCGATGAAATCAAAGCCTTCTAGCTTTGCTGCTTTTCCCGTGCTGCCGCTGCCCATCCAAGGGTCAAGCACAACCCCTCCCGGCGGCGTGATGAGGCGGCAGAGGTAGCGCATCAACGCGATAGGTTTTACCGTCGGATGATTGTTTTTTGATGGATTGAAAGGGCGGTCGTCCCTTTGTGGGACAGCCGCGCCATCGTTTTTCCATTCCTTGTCTGGCAACAAATCAAGCCCTTCATTCCTTTCTGATGTGGATACCTTGGCGCAATAAAAGAAGCGGGCGGCAGAACCTTCGCCATCATAACCTCTTGGGCCTCGATTTCCTTGAATAGTTCCCCATTTGTGTCCTGAAATCTCAGGATTTTCACAAGGTTTTTCAATACGTTTAGTCGTGCTGTTTGGGAACAGCTCAGTTACCTCTTCGCTGCCATCGTGGATCAGATTGGCTGGCCAGCGTCCAGCATCACCAGGGGCGTTGTGCATATCGGCACCGTCTTTGTGGAACCCGAATGCGCCAACTGTGTCTTTTGATCCAGTAGCGCGTGCTCGTGCTACTCCGTCATCGCTAGCACTGGCAGGAACTCGGCACCCGTCCACGTTCACGGCCCCGGTGTGCCACTTGAGCACGTTCTCCGCCACAGTGCCTTCCAGCGGCTTCCTTGCCAAAGTGATAGGCTCAAGGGCTGGCTTCAGGGCGGTGCCCCAGCCTTGCCACTGGCGGGCTGCTTCGGTGGCGGGGGCGTATGGCACATACTCTGGGTGGTCGCTGCGGAACTTGTCCATGCCGTTGGAGCGATCAATGCCCCCGGCTGCGTTGAAGCCCTTGCCGCGTGCCGACAGCTCCCCCGCCGCCTTATCAATCGCCTTGCTCACGTCCAGCGACTTCGGAAACCCTGAGCCATAGACCCAAGCCACAAGATCGCGGATTTCAAAGCCAGCCAGACGTAGGCCGAGTGCCATCAAGTCCTGTGTGCGTGTGCCAGCAAAAGCCAGGACATGCCCGCCCGGCTTCAAAACGCGGTAAATCTCGCGCCACTGCTGAGGCTGAGGAACAAAGGCGTCCCATTCCTTACCCATGAATCCTCGACCCTTTACGTCGTGATGTCCTGTTTCCAACCAATCGCGGAGCATCGCCAATGCGTCCGGCTCTTTGCCGAGGCCGTAAGGAGGGTCGGTGACAACGGCATCCACGCTGTTGTCGGGTAGCTGCTTCAGCAATTCAATATTGTTTCCTTGTAGTAGTTTCATTAAATCCATTCCTCCACGGTTTCGTCATCAAACGCGTCAGCCGCGCTCGTTGGTGAGTATGCTGGCCGAGGGTCATCCTCGCCTGTCAGGACAGGCTTGCCTTCGGGCTTGATGACAAGGGCCTGAATCTGCTTCCATTGCTCGGGGGTGAAGTCGAACTCAAACTCCTCCGCCTGCTTGGGCGTGATGATCTTTTCGCTGATGATGGACTCCCTCGGCAGCACAGATGCCATGATCTGCTTGACGGCGGCATCATCACCCCACTTGCGGTGTCCTCCCTTGGACAGCACGATCTTGGTGCCGGGCAGCGCCTTGCCTGCCGTAGCCATCTGAAGCGCATAGTTCTCGACCTGGCCCAGCCACTTGCTGATTTCATCCTTGCGGGCGATGACGCGAGCAAGCTGCTCTTCAGGAGTTGACTCGGGACTTCCCAGCTTCGGTGCCTCGCCTTTGAGCATAGGCTCAAGGGGCGTGTCGTCCAGCAGCCACGACGCACGGGCCGTGCAGAAGCTGTTGGCTGGGCAGAACTGACATGTTTTTTCGCCGGGGCGGAACTCAAGGGTCAATGCCTTGGCCTGGATGTCCTGGGCAGGACCGAGCACACGGTCATCGGTGAACTGCACCAGCTCGCCCCAGGTGATCGACCAGCAGCTTTGACGGTCGCCCTGGCGAACACGGGGCTGGAAGATGTGAAGGTGGACAGGGGTGTCCAGGCGGGGTGACAGGCCGACCTGCTTCACCGCGCTGCGGGCGTAGATAGCCATTTGCAGGTTCTCAAAGGCCGAGACGGAGACACCCTGCCCATACTTGTAGTCGCAGATGTGGATGGTTTCAGCGATGCTGCACCAGTCAACGTAGCCGCTGCGACCCGGCATGTAAAATAGATCAACCTTCATCTCCGACTGCCACGGCGTGCTGGGCTTATCACGAAGGGCGTGACAATAGTCCACAAACGCCCTGCCATGCCCCTTCATCTCTGGGGTAGCATAGTGGGGCAGCTTGTCCCCGTTGAACAAGCACTCAACGACCTTGTGCGCCTGCGTTCCCTCCACCGAGAACTCGGTGTCCTGCGGAGGGATGCGGTGGGCGTTCTCCAGGACGTAATGCGGCTGGGCCGTGCATTCTGTCCAGGTGTGGGCCGCGCTGGCGTTGAGGTTGAGACGGGGTGCTTTCTTCATGGCAGTCGGAGTGAGGGTTGACGGGATCAGACTTCCTCTTCCTTGGCGGAGGCGGCGAGCGCGGCCATCTCATCGGCAAGCTCGTCGAGCTTCTCGTTGAACTGGTAGAGCAGGGCCTGATCGGTCAGCTTGGAGATGGGCTGATCCCAGCCAAGGGTGTTGGTGCGGAAGTCCACCAGCTTCTTGCGCATCTCGACCTTCAGCGGCTCTTCCCCGGCGAACAGTTCGCTGGCCTTGCGGGCAAGGTCAACGCCCGTCAGTTCGGGAAGGGCAGGCTCGACTTCGGCCTCGACGGCAGGAGCAGGCTCGGGGGCGACGGGAGCGGGGGCGGGAGCTTCTTCGACGACGGGGGTGGTTTCAGCCTTGGCCGGACGGCCACGCTTCTTGGCAGGAGCGGGAGCTTCAGGTGCGGCAGGGGCTTCGGTTTCACCGCCGGAGGTGGAGATGGTGGCGGTAGCCCAGCCATGAGAAGCCGCAACGGCTACCGGATTGGCGAGGTTATCCGCAAGGCGGTTGATGGCGTCGGCGAGCTTCTCGAACTCGGGGACGTTGATGGTGATCTGAATCGGTGTCATGGGTGTATTTAGCTTGGGTTTGGTGTTTGGTTTTTCCGTCAGGTTGAACGGGAAAGTCTGCTGCGGGCTGGCCGCGTTGAAGGCGTCAATGAACGCCTGTCCATTGGTGTAGGCGACATGAAGGAGAAAGTCCTCGCTGGCGCTGTGCTTCTGCCTGTCAAAGGCGTTCGACATGTCGCGCCAGCTCCAGACGTGCTGTGACAGGCACAGTTTGAAGTAGTCGAGGGTGAAGTCTGATGGTGCCATCGGAGAATAAACCTTTATCTGTTTTCAGAAAATGCAAGGGCTTTTCAAACGAACTCGTCATCATCCGCGCTGCCCTGTTCAAGGCGCTTGCGGGCGACCTCGAACATGTCCTCGGTCGTGAGGCCTTCAAAGCGCCCCGCCTTGACCCAGAGGTATTGCTTGATCCCTCCGAGCATCGGACGGCCTTGCAGCCTCACGAAGTTGGAATCACGCAGCATCCTTGTGATGTATTGCATGGACTCCCTCATGCCCTCGGCTTCGAGCGCCTCCTTGAGCGTGGACTGCGCGATCATGTCCTCGGCAACGAGCGGGTGGGCCGCCTCGCGCACCATGTCACGAATCGTGGAGGAGAGCTGGTCGGCGCTGTCCTCGATCATCTCCTTGAGGTAGATGGTGCTCGGGGCACGGCCATCAGGCTCAAAGTCGTTGCTGATCTCCCAGTCCTCGAAAAATGCACGGAACCCGCCGGGATACTCGGCCAGGCCGTTGAACAGTTCGTCGAAATAAGAATCTCCCAAGGCGAGCACCTGCTCGGGGGTCTGGAGCGGGGACTTGATGACGAAGTAGCGCCGCGATGAGTCGGTGAGCGCCAGGGCGTCATGGAAGTTCGTGAACATGATGTAGTTCGTCACGTTCCGCACCGTCCGTGCGTCCCTGTTCCTCTGCGTGATCGTGATGCGGTCGTCCGTGATCGCCTCCTTCAGGCGGTTCATAATGTCGTGCCTATTGTGCCCGTGGACACGCACCTCACCGACCACAATCGCCTGCGACCCGTAGCCCCAGTCGTTCCACTGACTCCTGATGGCGTCGTTGTTGACGTGCTTCACGTTGTCCTCGCCCAGCACGACGGCAAGCAGCTTGGCGAAGAAGGTCTTGCCGCAGCCCTCGGCACCCTGGATGATGATCGACCACCTGATCTTGCGACCTGGGAACTGCACCATGTAGGCGATGAAGTCGATCAATGTCCTGCGGTATTCCTCCTCCTTGACAAGGTTCTTCAAATGCTTGTCCAGGAGCGCCTTGGCCTTCTGCTTCTGGCTGCTGTCCGCCTTGCAGTAGGTGCGGCGGTAGGTGTTCACCCTGCGACCTCCCTCAACGTCCTCGGAATAGACGCTCTTGGGGTTGGCCGGGTCGTAGTCGTAGTCGTCACAGACGAGGCACTTCACGTCGTTGAGCAGGTATCGGCTGGGCAGGTAGATCGGGTTGACCAGCTCGGCTGGCGTTGCGTCCTTGCCTGCGGCGATCAGTTGCTCCGCTGTCGGCAGGAGGTAGCGGCTGTAAGCGTTGTCGAGGGCGTTGGAGGAGAGGCGCTGATGACTCGTCGGCTTGAAGAACATTTCATCGGCGGTGATGTAGGCCCATCCCCTCGCCCAGGCTGGAATCTCCTTCTCGCTGGAGGCGTCCTTAGCCCGTTCGCGCCTGTCCCGAGTTCGCTTCAAGTCCTTCTTGAGCGCCACGGCGGAGGCGCTTTCTCCGAAACTGCCCTTCAATTTTGTGCGGATGAGGGAGAGCAGCATGTCCTCCTCGACGGCGGTCAGCATCGGTAGCGCGGCAATCTTCTCCAGGGCGATGTGCGTCAGATCGTGCGTGCTCCTGGCCTCCTCCTCAATCCACTTCTGGACGCTGTTGTAGCACACCTCCTTCACGGGGCCTGCGTTCCATCCTGCGTCCGACGCCATCTTGATGAGCGTGCGAAGGGTGACAGGGGCTTTCCCCTTCGGAGATGGCTTGATGGCGTTCCACTGGCGGACGGTGTCCTCCGCCCCTGCGTACTTGTCCGGTCCCGCCCTGGAACTCCAAACGTCAAAGGCCATGTAAGCATGTTCAGTTTCTGGCGTGTGCCCGAACTGATGCTTCAGGGCGCAGGCGACATCGAGCCATTGATGGTAGGAGCACGACGGGTTGAGATGGTTGAGCATCTCGGTCGCATGGGCAACGGTGACGCCCTCCAATGGCATACGCAGGAACTCCAGGCCATCGTCCTCGCCGGAGCCGTGAAAGCCATCGGCAATCCTGACGCCGCTTTTTGTCACCAGTTCCTTGTCCGTGCCCTTTGCCTCCTCAGGCACGTCCGCCACATCCTTCATGGTGTAGGGGCGTCCGCCGAGGTGCGTGTCTTTGAGGGGGTGGAACAGGTCAGGGTCTTGATCCGAGAATCTGCTGGGCAGGATCATCGGCTGATTGGGTATCAAGGACTCCTTGGTGACGTTGCGGATGCCCAGGAGGGAGGCGACGTGCCTGACAGCGGAGGGGTAGGAGTCCCACTCAATCGCGTCCGCATCCACAACGAGGCGCAGGCGGGGGGCCTTCTCGGTCGAGGAGGCTGTGGTGTAAAAGGCGTAGTTCCACGTCCCCAGGGCACGGCGGACGTTGGCAGGGCGTCGGAGCAGCGGCTCGGCATCCCTGGCGTCGTCAATGTCGAGGAAGAGCAGGTTGCAGAAGCCCGTGGCCTTCTCCTTGAGGCGTGGCGTCGTGTCACGCTGGAAGGCGCAGGCGGTCAGGTAAGGGCTGTCCTTGGCGTCCAGCTTCTCCTGGCGGGTGGGCAGCAGTTGGTAGTCGCTGCTGGCGATGGGAAGGGGGAAGGCCGTCTCAAGGTGCTTCTTGACCAGCTCGTCGAACGAGCGGGCGGAGGAAGCGGTGACAAGAGATGACTTTACCGATTTTCCGAAAAAGTATCGGGCGGGCATGGTATTGTATTGTCAATGGTCATCATTTGCCCGTGAGGAGGTGGTCAGCCGGAACGTCCAGCGCTTCCGCGATGGCGTAGAGGGTGGCCGTGTTGGGGAAGCGCAGCCCGCGCTCGATCTCGGAGATGGAGCCGATGCCAACCTCCGCCCTGGAGGCCAACGCCTCCAAGGTCATGCTCTTGTCGATGCGCGTCTGCCTGATCCTGTTGCCCAGGATGATGCGCTGCCTGAAATTGGTCTTTTTTCCCATGATGATTGTTTCCGTATTCTGAAAGGTAAAGGTGGCGGGGTCAAGGGAAATCAGACGAAGCACTTTTCCTCGGGTTCCGATGGCTTGTTTTCGGCGGCCTTGATCGCAGGCTTGATCGCGGGCACCTGGACGACGCAGACCATGCGTGCCCCGGCCCTGTCAACGAGGGACACAGACCAGCCCTGCTCGGTGCAGGCTCGGATCGCCTCGGCAACCTTGTCAGCAGCCAGGACGACGGTGCGGAACGGGCCGTTGTCGTCCGAACCAAGGGTGGTCGGCAGCACGCGGCGCTTCATCGCGGTGACAATGCGCTCGGCGTCTTGGCCGTAGGTGACGTAGCCATCGGAGTCGGAGAGGATCGCCACGTCAGCGCCACGGGCGGCGAGGCGGATGGAGTCGTGACGGCGTTGGAAATATTGGAGGGCGGGGTTCATTTGCGTGTGTGAACTGTGTTTTTAAATCTTAAGGGTTATCGCAGTTTCCTTTTACTAGATTTCCTTCTAGCACTTTCAAGGGCTTCTAAAGCCCTAGCCTTAGCCGCTTTCGCTTCAGCAGGTCCGGGTTCTGTTTCTGTGTGATGCTTGTACAAATGCCATCTGCTTAACAGCCCCTCATAGCGCCCACCAGCTTCTATGGCTTCTCTGACCTTCGTAACGAAATCCTGATACAGAAGTTGGCTTCTGGTCGTTGCTTCGACATGTGTCATCTCCATAAATTCGCCCGTAGGCTTACCCGATGTGTAAAGCTGGTACACGTTCATCTTATGAACGTCAGGAGAGTTGCTTTTGCCTCGCACGTACATTTTCCTCCTCAATGCCGCGTTGGCCAACTCGGTAGCCAGAAGCTTGCGTTCTTTACGGGCGGCTTCTAAAGCGATAAGGTTGATGATTTTCATATCCTTATAAAGTTCATCTGTTTTCAGAAAGTGCAAGGCCAAAGTCAATCGGTGATGGATTCAAGGTGGAGGCGGTGGGCTTCGCGCCTGCGGTTCTCACGGTCGAGGAAGTTGAAGAGCACCTGCCACTCGTCGGCGGAGAGCGAGCTGTTCTCGTTGTAGATGACGTTGGTGAGCCGGTGCTTGTTGAAACCACGGGCGGAACTGAGCTTCTTCAGCCCGACCCTGTACTCCCTCATGGTGGCGGAGAGCATGGAGCGCAGGACGGCGTAGCGCCTAGCACGCATCTTCTTCGCCTTGGCGATGCAGTTGTCGAGCTTGCGAAGCTCGGAGATGATCTGTTCGGGGGTGGCTGTTGCGGGTGTGGTCATGGTAGGGGTAGGTGTCGTTCAGAAGCGCTTGTTCAACCTCGCCTGTGCCCTCGTATTCAAGGGGCTTGTCGGGGAATTGTTCGGGATCGGTTTCAGGGCTTGGGCGGCTGGGCATTGGTGATGAAGGGTTTGAGCTTGGCGAGGGTGGCCGACAGCGCCCGGACCTGATCCAGGCTTAAGGTATCGGCGTGGAAGCCAAGGAAGCCGGACAGGTGGCTTGCGGCCTCCCTGATCGCCTCCCTCATGGACTCAATCTCGGCGGTAGGATCGGTCATGCCCACACAGGCGTTGACGCAGGCAATAGCGCGAGAAAAAAAAGCCTCTTTTTCATCGGACGGATTCCATGCATCAGCAACTTTCAATTCTTCGCGGGTGCGAATTTCGATCACGCCGTCAACGTCTCCGGTGTCGCCAACAGTATAGTTATATGCCTTTTCCTTCCAAGGGTCGCCGTAGTCAGGTGTCGTGCTCATGCCTCGCCTCCTTTCCAGAGGTTGAGTGTTTTCAGAAGCGCTTCGCAGCGTTTCGCGGCGGTGGCGTGGGCAACGGAAGCAAGGCTGCGCAAATCTCGGTGGTAATCAGGGACAACTCCAACAGGGTAGTGGTTAACAATCTCTTGAAGTTGCTCTCCGTATTTAGCCCATGCGTGACTATTTTCCCGCAACTTCTCCTCCAGTTTATGCACGGCGTTGAGGTCGTTCAGGTAGTCGGGAAGTTGTTCGAGCTGCCAAGGCGAGTTACCAGGGCGATACCATGCCATCGTCGCTTCATGCTTGATACTGCTATCTGCGTCTGGGGAATATCTCCATCCCGCCCATTCAGCCAGGGCAATGCGTTGTTTTTCGTGTGTCATGGTGTCTGTTTCTTGTGGTTTTCGTAGGCGGCTAGAGCTTTTTGCACAGAGCCTCTGGCGACTGAGACGTTGTTCATATGCGCTCCATGACCAACGTCCTCGATGAGGGCTAAACATTCGTCAGAGGCTTCCAAAGCCTCCGCCAGCCTGTCAGCCAGGGCGGTCATGGTAGCGAGTTCGGTTTCGATCTTGCGGGCGAACTCCGCCGACACGGGTTCGGGCGGGTAAGACTTGGCTTTTTTAAGCCTTCGACGCTCGGCGTCTGTGCGCGGTGTTTTCACCTTTCACCCCCTTTCGCTTTAGCAATGGCAGCAGCAGCTTTTTCGTACCAGTTTCCTGTTGTAGGGTAAGCGACCGCTTCCTCCAACGCTTCCAGCAGGTCAGGAGCCGCAGAATGAAGCCTGTGCAATCTTGCCCGCTCATCCATTTCAGCTTGCCATTTGGCTTCTCGTTCCTCTCTGGCTTTTGCCTGCAAGACTGGATCGTGCATTCCACAGTAATGCTTCCCGTCCCTGTCAACTTTAGCATTGCGTGTACACGTTCTGTATTTAAGCCACTGGTCATTCCAGATTCTAGCGCAGCATTTAGGTGTGTTCACTTTCCACCTCCTTCCAGCGCGGCGATGAGGGCGTCGGCGTAACGATAACGAGCTTGTTCTCTGGAGTATTTAGGAACTGGAGAGCCATCAGGCGTGCCATACATCGTGGTGTATTGCTTGAAGTCCTGGTAATGACGAATGTCTTGTTCAGAAGCCTGCCCGGCCAGCCGTTCGCGCCGGGCCTTGGCAAGCATCTCGTCAAGCCATGGCGTGCCAGAGCATGGCTGGCCTGTGTGGATGGCGGCGTATTCGATGGCGGTGATTCCGTTGGCCCAGACAGCGCCTGTGGCATCATTGATTGGTCTTGCGTAGTCGTGTTCGTTTGTCATGGTGTTGGTTTCTTTCGTGGTTAAAACTTGATCCCGGCCTTTCGCAGATTGGCAACGGTGTCTGGTGTGTTGCGTCCGCGTGGCACGTTGTGTGCCTTGGCGAGTTCACGCAGTTGGGCGCGGGTGAGGTGGTAGCACGGTGAAGTGGTGCGGTAACGAATGATAATCATGGTGTTGGTTCCTTTCTTCCTTTGATTGTTGGCACTTCTGGCATTGTCTGCCAGTGTTCGAGGTAGGGTTGCAGTCTTTGGCCTGAAGCATGTTGGCCGATAAGCTCCATGACTTGGAGGCCGTTAGGGGTGCAATGGTTAGCAGCGTAGCACATTTGCATGTCGAGGCCAAAGTAAGAACCAAGTCCTCCGTTGAATGGTGCAGGTGTGGCAAGCGCACAGGCTCCGAGTGATCCGAAGAATCTAGCCTGCTCTGCGTCTGACAGTCCCCAAAAGAGTTCTGCCAGTTGCTCCGGTGTTAGTGGTGGTATTTCTGCTGTGACTGTCATGGTGTTGGCTCCTTCCATGTGAATGTTGTGTTTCCGTTCTCGTCGCTGATCCATTCAGCGAATCCGCGCTGGACGGCTTCGGCTTTGGTTTGATGATGCTCTTGATTGGCTACAAAATATCCAACCGCCCAGGAAACCACTATTAGGACAACGACCAGACAGTATGTTATTCGTGCGGCAAGTTCTTCTGCACTCACTTCGCCACCTCCTTCCCGGCTGTCTTGCTGCATGGCCTCCATGCGGTTGCGTCCCAGCGTCCGGTGTCGGGTATGGAGGTGTTGATCTGCCATCCTTCGTTCATTAGGTTCTCCCATACAATAAAACGAGTTTCTAGTTGCGTTGATACCGCAACTCCTTCGGTTGTTGCGTAAGCCGCAACAAACCAATGACCTTCGGCAGATCGCAACGCGCTCCCAGGCTTCACGTCCTCCAGCGCTAGCGGCACCTGGGATGACTGATCGAAGGGGACTCCGCCGATTAGCGTCAAAGGGTCTGCCATCGCTGGCAACTGTTCGGCCTTGGCTGGCGGCGTAGGCTCGGCGGCGGGCAGGCGGAGGATGGCGAAATGGGTGTCCACCGCTGACGATAGAATGTCTGAAATATCCCACACGCCATTTGAATCGCTTGATCCAAACACCATCGTGCACCCCTCCGGCACCGTCGGCGACATCTCAGCGATGGGGCGGAGGATGCCGAGTTGAGAGGACTTGAGTTCCTGAACAATCTTTTCCCATTCCAGGCATGACTTAGTGAACCCCTGGTTAATTTCTCTGCTTTTGGCAAGTTCCGCCTCCGCCTTCTCAGCCCTGGTGATGGCCTCGGCCAGTGCCGGGCTTTCGCGGCGGGGCAGGGCGTCGATGAAGGCGCGGAGCCATCGAATCTCAAGGTTGTTAGTTTCTTCTGCGGCTGACCAAGCTGATCTAAGCTCCTCATCCATGTATTCCCCGATCCCGCCAGACAGGAACGGCGCGAGGGACGGGTTGGACAAGGCGTGCTGGATGACGGCGCGGCGGATATTTGGCTGACGCTTCCAATTTGTGCCGTTTTGCACACATGACAACCGGCTGCTTGGTGACTGAGCGAACGCCGCGTCAGCGACGGCCTGGAGGATGTTTTCGGGGATGTTGTTCATAGCATTTACTTTTCGGTTCGGGGTTGCGTGGGGTGGTTCAGACAAAGCTGTCGGGTTGCGGAGGTGAGGGATGGGGGCGCTTGCGTTTCGGCCCGCGCTTCTTTTTGAGCTTGAGCTTCTTCAGCCGGTGATACTTGGCCGTGAGGAGGGTGCATCCGATGACTGCCGCGTTCTCAGCGTCCGTCAGGGAGGGATTGAAGAGCGACCAGTCGAAAGCGACTGGGCGACCGCTGCGGGGCAGGTGCGCCGTCCTGGGGCGTTTCTTGTCGCGTCGGAACTCATGCACAATCCGCCAGGGGATGCCTGTCAGATGGGCTATGGATTCCGTTCGGTTCATCCGCCAAATTTCGTCAGGGATGTCGGCGAGGCGTGCGTGCTGGGCTTTGCGGAGGGGGGTCATGGTGCGCGGGTGTCTGTTAAAACCACTCAATGCGCCCGTCCAGGTAGTGGACTGCGATTTCTTTTTCTCCCTCGTCAAAAACGGTGGACTTCCCGGCAACGCTTGCAGGTTCTCCCCACACTTCAGGCTTTTCAGTCCCTTCATCCCAAGGTTCGCTCCAGCGGTCGCCGCAGCATTCGCAATCAATACCCTTCTCGATGCCGTTGAAGTAAAGGCCGATGCCTTCGGCCTTGTCTATGGCTTCGCCAAGGGCGGACGCCTCAATGATGACGTAGTGCGTTATGCCTTTTTCCTTGTCGTATTCAAAAGCGCCTCCGCTGTTGTTCTGGTGGAAGGTGAAGAATTTTGTGTTGTTCATGGGTGTTCAGAGCTTTGACATTTCATTTCCAGGTCGGGCGGACTCCCCTCGCCAGCGGGAAACGACGGCGGAGGACACGGGGGCGGCTGGGGGAGGGAGATGGGGTGATCTCGGTGCCGTCGGGGTTGACGGTATACCAGCCTGCGTATTTCCTAGACCCCCACCACCAAAGGCCTGCTGGTTCATGCTCATTGTCGTATTTCTCCTCTCCTGACCTTTCTTCGATAGTGAGAATGCGAACGTGCTGATCAGGTTCGCAGGGGCATTTGCAGTCAGCAGGCCATGGATACCAGACAAGGCCGCAGGATGTGAAGGTTTTCATGGGTTGTTCTTGTGGTCGGTTGATTTTCAGCTCCAGGAACGATGCTTTTCCTTCACGGTTTCCCTGCCGTCGTAGTCGTCGATCTCCCATTCAACGTCGTCGGGAACATCGACGATTTTCAGTCTGGCAAAACTCCCATTGGCAAGCGGGCCAAGCTCCTCGATGACCTGGATCAGCAGGGGGTCGTTGCGTTTTTCGTGGCGGCTGCCAATCTTGTGCCGGGTGAGGGCTTCGTAGGCTGCCATCCTCTGCTCGGTAGATAGTTCTGCCCAAGGTTCAAAAGGAGGAAGAATGCTCAGGTCGGGGATGTCGAAGGCTGTCCAAAGAGGATACGTATCTTCTTCGGTGATGGGCTCATATCCCAGGGTCGGACCAACAGGCTTGAAAAAGAAGCAGGGTCTCCCCTGAAGTTCGGCCAAGCGTTTGACCGCCTTTTTGGAGAGACTAAATTCTCCGTCGCGTGTGTTGATTGCGATTTTCATGGTATTCTATTTTCAGAAATATAGGTGACGTGATTCACTGTGTCAAGGGCGACTCAGAGCTTCGGGTTTTCGGCGGCGGGTTGCGAGGGGGCCAGGGGCGTGAGTGGACGGGTTGCAGAAGGGCGTGGGATCGTTGACCACTGATCCACAGGGGCATAGATCAACTTCCTTTCATCGCTCATCCAAGTGCCCCAAAAAGCATCCCATTGCCAGATACAACCCTCAGTTTCTCCTCCTGGGTTCTTTGAGTACCTCAGGAGAATCCATGAGCCGTCTTTGGGGGCAGACCTTATCGAGTGCCAAAGAGGGTTCTCTTCTTTTTCTTCAATGGCGCGGGTGGACGCCTGCCAACGCGCGTGGGCGGAGAGGGCGTTGTGCGCCTCCTCAATCATCTCAACGTCCAGGGCGAAGTTGGGGAGAAGCAGATGGGCGTTGAGGAGACGCCTGACGGCGGAGGCCAGGGCGTCTGCAACGTCGGCAGGGACGGGCGGGGGAGGGGTCATGGGCGTTCAGAGCTTCAGGGTATTGTTGTCGGGTTGCTTGTGCTGGGTTCAATCGGGTGGACGGGTTACAGGAGGGGGCGTAGGTAGCGCAGGCCGGACAGGGCGATGCTGCGGACGGGGAACCCATGGCAGACCACGGGCGTGATGAACGCCCCCTGCGGCATGTCGGCCTGGGTGCAATGATCCGTCGAGCGGATCATCTCACCTTCAGGAAGGACTAGGAACCGGCGGCCCGTTCGGCTGCATGTCTCGACTTCAGGGGGAGGGGTGGGGTCGGTCATAGCTTGTGGATTTCTGGAATGGGTGGCGTGGTGAGGGTTCAATCGGGGTGGGCGGTTACAGGAAGGACGCCTGACGGCGTTCAATGAATGCGGCCTGCTTCTCCAGTCTGGGTGTCCTAGACCCAAGGAGGGCGCGGACGGTGCGGCGATGGCGGCCCCTCCAGCAGGCCGGGCCTTTTCCACGCAGGATGATGCGGGCGGCAGTGCCAAGATCGACGTTGAGGTGGCAGGCGAGGCGGTGGAGGGCGGTGACGTTGGTTGCATTTTTCGTGTTCATAGCATTTGGTTTTCTTGTTCGGGTTGCGTGTTGCGGGTGGACTTGGGGCGGGCGGTTACAGGAAGGGGGCGGCGGCTCATCGGGCGTAAACCGCTTTCTGGACTCGCAGGACGTTGACGCCCTCGCGGGCTGGGTACTCGTCACAACCGCGCCGAAACATCCGCTCAATACCTTGGAGGGTGAGCGGGCGGCGGCGGGTAAGGTGACGCGTGAACTCCTCGTATGCGTTGTAGGCCGGGACAAAGGAAGTGCATGTGATGGTGTGTAGTATTTTCATATTCAGGTATTTACATTGTGTTTTCTGGGTCAATCTCCACTAAGGCCCATGATGGACACAAGCCAAAGGAGAAGTGTTTCGGGTTCAGAGTCTAGGGGAGGCATGGCGGGAATCAATAAAGGAGTTCGGAGACGTAACCACAAAAGTAATGCCCTCGCAGACAGCCCAGCATGTCTGAAAAGTCCCTGAAATCGAATTGCCGCCGATACTGTCGGACATACTCCAGCCGTTCCCGGTCAGAGTAATTCTCTTTCCATACTCGATCTGCTTCCTCCATCTCCAGTTCGCTCAAATCATCGTCGGACAGGACGGGGTAGTTTTCGAGCCGTGCGGCCATCTCATCGGCGGCCTCCAAAGCGGCGGTGTCCGTCTTGTGAATGGCTATCCACTCGACCCAGCCACAAGCGGCGTGTGATTCGCGTACAACGTAGCGAGTGACAATTTCTTCCTCCCCTTCGGGCGGCTCGAACTCGGGGAGAGACCCCAGGCGAGCGAGGGCAACGCGCCAGTTGGATTCTGTCACAGTGTCGCTGTCCCGGTTACGGCTCAGGAAAACATAATGGTCCGGCCAGGACGCGCCGAAGTAGTAAGGAGGGAGAGACCAAAGGGAAAGATGGGTGGGCGTGTACATAGTGGTTTGAAGGGTATGAGGTGAATGGTTGCGGGCTATTTGATAATTCCCGCCGCTTTGAACGCCTTCCGCCAGTACTTCAGTTTTTGCGGCGGGTTCGACCTGCTGAAATGAAGACACTCCTGGCGCTCGGTGCCTGTCCGGTAGTCGGTGATTTCAAAGGGCGTTTGTGCCCATTCAAACGCGCCGCCCCGTGGCGGGTAACAGGATGAGGAGTCAAACCCGCCTTCGCGGAGGGCAGAGACCAACTCTCGAAAGGAGAAAGGCTCCTTTTCGTGGACAAAGCCTTGTTCGGAAAAGTCCCCTTGTTCGGATGACTCGGGGGTGATTTCGGAATAGGTACGGGAGATGAGGAGAGGCATGGCGGGTGGCGGGTAAAAGGGTTATGCGTTACAAAACAGAGCGCTTTCTAGGGCTTCAGACTCGCGTGCTTCTTCTGCCTCGCGTTCTTCCTGTTCCATCTTTTCACGGCTTTCCCGCTCGTCGTCGGCGGCGGACTCTGCGAGCGAATCAGCGGCATGGGCGGCCTCGTCGGCGGTCTCATATATGTCACACTCAACAAAGGACGCCATGCCTTCCCCCATTGTCCAGCCCGCCAGGAATCCGCGCCCCTTGGGGAGGGTGAACACGAGACCGCGAAATTTGTCGTCTTGGTACTCATCCGCGAACCATCCAGTGTGACGAATGCGGACACCTTCTACCTCGTCGCAATATTGCCACCTGAGGTGGAAAGGCGCGGAGGAGTCGGACAGATAAAAGCCTGAGCCTTTCCCGGCTTGTTCGGGGCGGGGGGCGTGATAGCAAGGCCCGCATACGGGTTGCTTGTGCTGGCGAACACGACGCTCCTTGTCGCCTTTGGGGAGACTAGCAACCCAACGCGGCCAGGAAAAGCCAGCAAAAGAAAATTCGGGAGCGGGAAGGGAGAAATGAGAGGTCAAGGGTTTCATAAGGGTGGAGAGGGTTGAAGGGTTGAATCAATGGGACAGGAGGTACCAAACGAGACCAGCAACGGCCCCCCAGATGATGACCACTTCGCACGCCTTGCGGCGGCGATAGTCGGCACGGCGGATGTTGGGCAGGGGGTGAGGGGAGAGGGAGAGCATGGTGACGCGGGACGGGGGGAGGGTGTCGGGGTGGCGTTTCATGAGTGGGGCGGGTGGGTATTTAGGCGTGCGCTTTGGCGAGTATCGCGTTTATTGGATGCTCGATGTTCAGCCCGTAAGGGGGTGTGGTAGGCCAAGCGGGCAGCTTGTCGGCATGGCGGTCGTAGTGCTGGAAAACATAGGTTGCCCAGGTGTCCTCTGTGGACAAATCATCCTTAGCTCTCACTGTCATATAACCGGACACTCGCCGCCCGTTAACCCGGACGGAAGCAGGGACACTGAAAAAGGTGTCCGCCGTTTCGGCCAGTTCGGCGGCTCGAATGATGCCGTCGGAACAAAGGAGACGGTGGCCGTTCCTAGGGTGGAGGCCCCAGGGGTAAGAACGGGTGATGTAGGTCTTTCCGTGGTGATGCTTTTGTGTGTTCATAGTTTGCGAGGGTTGCGAGGGTTGCGAGGGTTGCGAGGGTTGCGAGGGTTTAGTTAATCCTGAAGGCGACGTAGCCGTCCTGAAGCTCCATCTCGTCCCCGTCGTAGGATGCCAGCGCATGCCCGCGTCCATCATGGCGCGCGTCACTTTTCCAGGCATCACGATCGAAGTAGCGGCGCAGGTTCTCAGGGATGGAGTCGAGCACGCCGCAGTCATCTAGATAGGAATCGAGCGCCTGATCCCAAGCCTCATCGGCTTCCTCATCGGTCCCAACGGCGTATTCAGCACGGCCATGGGAAAGGACCGTCAGGCCGTAGCAATCGTGGCTTTCCTTGGTGATTTCAGCGGGATCTTCCCCCAGCTCCTCCGCCAGGGCGAGGACATAGTCCTCATACTCTCCGCCTCCGGCGTCCTGGATGGCTTCTTCTTCGGTCTCAAACGGGCCGGAGGCATCAGAGTCGGGGAGGCAGCCAGGGCAGCAGGTCCACCAATACCAGCCTTCAAGGGACTCGGCCTCCTGTTGGCGCTCCTCTTCGTGGTCATCGTCCTCAGGTCCGGATGTGACCTGTTCGGCGAGACGTTCGCTCATCCAAGTACCGTCTTCCTGGAGGAACTCGGCGGCGGAGACGAAAAAGATTTCAGTGTTTTCGGGAATGTAGGTTTGCATAGGTTTGTCTGTGTGTTAGTTTGGGTTGCTTGTGGGATGTGGATGGAATCAACGGGTGGAGACGGCGCGGACGGAATCGGCGAGCATGGAGAGGGACAGGCTCAGGAGGCTCGCATGCGTCTGGCGGACGAAGGGCGCGGCTTCAGGATCGTGGGCGATGCGGGCGAAGGTGCCGATGGCCGAGGGGGAGGCGAGGCGGGACCAATGGCCAGCCGGGGCGGCTGGGGCGGGGAGACGGGAGGCGGAGTACATATATGGTGGAGGGTGTGGGGTGGAGGGTGGAGGGATTAAAAATT
>JACCDP010292332.1_pt1 | contig 68714 bp, 45 predicted proteins | sample 7445841 | NCBI WGS metagenome assembly JACCDP01 (sample SAMN15323441, study PRJNA562643) | freshwater metagenome | isolation source: river surface water | place: USA:Blue River Watershed | collected 2017-08-17 | reverse complement strand
CGGCCGGGTTGCGCATGACGGCCGTCTTCCAGTCGATGAGCTTCTCCTTCACCATATCCATGGAGAACTTGAGCGCGGCGGCGGCGGTGCGCTTGCCGTTGCGCGTCTGCAGCATGAACAGCTTGCCCTCCTGGATGGTGAACTCGACGTCCTGCACGTCCTTGAAGTGCTTCTCCAGCGTGGCACGGACCTTGAGGAGCTCCGCGTACGACTTCGGCATCTGGTCCTTGAGCTTGAGGACCGGCTCGGGCGTGCGCACGCCGGCGACGACATCCTCGCCCTGGGCGTTGATGAGGAATTCTCCGTAGAACTCGTTGACGCCGTTGGCGGGGTTGCGGGTGAAGGCCACGCCGGAACCCGAGGTGTCACCGGTGTTGCCAAACACCATCGCCTGCACATTCACCGCGGTGCCCCACTCGGAAGGGATGTTGTACTTGCGGCGATAAACGATGGCGCGGTCGTTCATCCAGGAGCCGAAGACGGCGCCGGCGGCGCCTCGCAGCTGGTCCCAGGGGCTGGCCGGGAAGACCTTGCCCGTCCGCTCCTTCACCAGGGCCTTGAAACGCTTCACCAACTCCTGCTGGTCGGCGGCGGTGAGCTTAGAGTCCTCGACGTCGGAGTGGTAGACCTCGTGCTTGTAGGAATGGATGACGGTCTCGAACGGCTCGTGATCCTCACCCTCGCGCTTCTGCACTCCGAGGACGACGTCGCCGTACATCTGGATGAAGCGGCGGTAGCAGTCCCAGGCGAAGCGCTCGTTCTGCGTCGCGCGGACCAGGGCGAGCACGGTCTCGTCGTTGAGGCCGAGGTTCAGGATGGTGTCCATCATGCCCGGCATCGAGTCGCGGGCGCCGGAGCGCACGGCGACGAGCAGCGGCATGCCGTTGGTGGCGCCGAACTTGGTGCCCATGATGCGCTCCATGTTGGCGACGCCGGCCTCCATCTGGGCCTGAAGTTCCTTCGGGTAGGACTTCCGGTTGGCGTAGAAATACGTGCAGACCTCGGTGGTGATCGTGAAGCCCGGGGGCACCGGGAGGCCGATGCGGGTCATCTCGGCGAGGTTGGCGCCCTTGCCGCCCAGCAGGGCCTTCATGGAGCCGTCTCCGTCGGCGCGGCCGGCGCCCCAGGTGTAGATGTACTTGGGCGCCTTGGAGGCGGACTTGGCGGCGGAGGACTTGGCCTTCGCGGCGGGTTTCTTGGCGGGTTTTTTAGCGGCCATGGTGATGAGGATGTGGTTGGAAAAAAGGTGGGCGGCGTCTGCGCAGGAAATGGGGAGGCAATAGGTCGGGCGGGGTGAGTGTCAACGATGCAGGCGGGCTGCGGCGCGCCGTTTCCCTGATCCGCGGGCAAACCGGCCCGCGCCGCACATCACGCTTCCGTTTTGGAAAAAAGCCCCCACGATGCGCGCCCTTTTCGACGTGAGCCCGACCGAGAACCAATCCGACGATCCGTACACTCCCGCCGAGGTGCAGGTCTCGCCGCGGGAAAAGCCGATGGGGTTCTGGCAGCACATCGATGAATTGCGCGGGGTGCTGCTGAAGAGCGTGATCGTGTTCGCGATCTGCGCGGTGTTCGTCGGATTCTTCGTCACCGAGTCGATGGAGGCCCTCCGCTGGCCGCTGGACTACGTCGCGAAAGATTATCCGGATTTCGACACCAAGCTGGGCACCATCTCGCTGATGGAGGTGTTCACGATGATCATCCAGCTGTGCGTCTTTGGAGGGCTGCTGCTGGCTTCGCCTTTCATCCTCTTCTTCATCGGGCAGTTCGTTTCTCCGGCGCTGACCGAGCGGGAGACGAAGGCGATCAAGCCCTTGTGCTTCTCGGCGCTGGTGTTGTTCCTGCTCGGTTCCGCCTTCAGCTTCTTCCTGCTCATGCCGAGCACGGTGCGGATCGCGATCGAGCTCAACCAGGCGATGGGCCTCGAGACCCGCTGGACCGCCGGCAACTACTTCACGACGCTCACCTGGCTCGTGCTCGGCACCGGCGCCGTTTTTGAGTTCCCCCTCGTGATCGTATTACTGGTCTGGCTCGGGGTGCTCACCACGGAGTTCCTCCGCAAGTACCGGCGGCACGCGATCGTGCTCATCTTCGTCATCGCCGCGATCGTGACGCCCACGCCCGATCCGGTCACCCAGACGATCTTCGCGGCGCCGCTTTACGCGTTGTTCGAGATCTCGATCCTGGTTTCTTCGCGGGTCGAGAAACGCAAGCGGATCGCCCGCGCCGCGGTCTGAGCGGGCTCCGGCGGCGTCCGTCGCCAAATGACAGTTGCGCCGGAAACGTGCGGCTGTTGCATGGCCGGGATGGCTCTCAAGACCCTCGACTCGACCGCGCTCCGCGCCGTCGCCTCGGCGTTCCGGCTGGGCGGCACCTACTGCGGGGGTGCGCCGCACGGCAACGGCCACATCAATGACACCTACGTGGTCTCGTTCGAGCAGGGCGGGGTGACGACCCGCTACATCCTCCAGCGCATCAACGAGAACGTCTTTCGTAATGTCGACGTCGTGATGGAGAACATCGCGCGGGTCACCGCCCACGCGGGCCGTCGCGCCATCGCCTCCGGGGCCCCCGACGCCATCCGCCGCGCGCTCACGCTCATCCCCACGCGCGCGGGCGGCAACCTGCACCGTGAGCCCTCGGGCGCCTGGCGCTGCTACATTTTCATCGAGGGTGCGCAGTCCTACGACGTCATCACCGACCCTGCCATGGCCCGCGAGGGCGCGCGGGCATTCGGCGATTTCCAGCGTCTGCTCAGTGACCTGCCGGGCGGGCGCCTGCAGGAAACCATTCCGCACTTCCATGACACGCGGCGCCGGTTTGAGGCCCTGCGCCAGGCGGTGAAGGACGATCGGGTGGGGCGGGTGAAGGAGGCGCGCGCGGAGATCGCCTTCGCGATGGAGCGCGAGCCGATGGTCGACGTGGTGCTCAACCTGCTCGCCCGCGGGGATATCCCCGAGCGCGTCACGCACAACGACACCAAGCTGAACAACGTGATGATCGACGACCGCACGGGCGCCGGCATTTGCGTGATCGACCTCGACACCGTGATGCCCGGCTCGGCGCTGTATGACTTCGGTGACATGGTGCGCTCGGCGATCAACTCGGCCGCCGAGGACGAGCCCGACGTGTCACGCGTCAACGCCCGCCTCGATCTGTTCGACTCCCTTACCGAGGGCTACCTCGCCGCCAGCCGCTCCTTCCTGAATGAGGTGGAGATAGCCCACCTCGCCTTTTCCGGGCGGCTCATCGCGCTGGAGATCGGTATCCGTTTCCTCACCGACTTCCTGCAGGGCGACGTCTATTTCAAGGTCAAGCGTCCGGCTCACAACCTCGAGCGCGCCCGCAGCCAGTTCGCGCTCCTGCGCAGCATGGAGGCCCAGCGCGAGCGCATGGAGGAGATCGTGCGCCGGCACGCCGCCAAGCCGGTTCCTTCCACCGCCGGCGCCGGCGCGCCGGTTCTTTCCACGCCGGAGTCCCAGCAGCGCGAGCGCATCGCGACCGAAGTGTTCGCGGACGCCGACGAGGCTTGCGCGCGTCTGGCGGACGAGATCGCCGGGCTGATCCGCCAGAACGACGCCGCCGGCCGGCCGACCGTCCTTGGTCTCGCGACCGGCTCCACCCCGGTCCGGCTTTACCGGCAGCTCATCCGACTCCACCGCGAGCAGGGTCTCAGTTTCCACCGGGTCATCACCTTCAACCTCGACGAATACCACGGCCTCACCCGCGAGCATCCGGAGAGCTACTGGCGCTTCATGCACGAGCAGCTCTTCAACCACATCAACATCCCGGCGGAGAACGTGAACGTCCCTGACGGCACCATGCCGAGGACTGAGGTTTACGGGTGGTGCCGGCGCTACGAGGAGAAGATCCGCTCCGCGGGCGGCATCGATCTCCAGATTCTCGGCATCGGGCGCACGGGCCACATCGGCTTCAACGAGCCCGGCTCCTCGCGCGAGTCGCGCACGCGGCTGGTCACGCTCGACGGCCTCACCCGGCGCGACGCCGCGCGCGACTTCCTCGGCGAGGCCAACGTGCCGCGCCATGCGATCACGATGGGGGTGGGCACTATCCTCGACGCCCGACGGATCGCGCTGCTCGCATGGGGCGAGGGCAAGGCCGGGGTTTTGGCCGACGCGGTCGAGGGCGCGCCGAAGGACTCGCTGCCCGCCAGCTTCCTGCAGGGCCACCCGCAGGTGCGCTTCCTGATCGACCGCGCCGCGGCTTCGGCGCTCACCCGCGTTCGTTACCCGTGGCTGGTCAGCCCGATCCGTTGGACGCCCGCCATGATCCGCCGCGCAGTGATCTGGCTTTCACGCCAGGCGAAGAAGCCGGTGCTGAAACTGCTCGACGAGGATTACGGTGAGCACGGCATGGCTGATCTCCTGACGGAGCACGGGCCTTCCTATCAGCTCAACATCAGGGTCTTTAACGAGATCCAGCACACGATCACCGGCTGGCCCGGCGGCAAGCCCAACGCCGACGACTCCTCGCGGCCCGAGCGCGCTTTCCCCTTCCCGAAGCGGATCATCGTCTTCAGCCCGGAGCCGTCGCACGATGTGCTGGGCATGGGAGCCACGCTCCGCCGGCTGAAGGACCAAGGGCACATCGTGTCCGTGGCCTACCTGACTTCCGGAAACCTCGCGGTGCCCGACGAGGAAGGCGCGATGGCGGCGGAGCTGGTCGGTGAGATCGCCGGCACCCTCGGTCAGACCAAGGATCCGGTGGCCGATTTCGCCGAGGGCGTCCGAAGGGAGCTGGCGGGTAAGAAAGCCTTCGCGGCCGACTCGGCCGGCATCCGTCGCCTCAAGGCGCTGCTGCGGCGCGGGGAGGCCCGAGCCTCATTGCGTGACTGCGATCTCACGCCCGCCCAGGCGACGTTTCTCGATTTGCCGTTTTACGAGCGCGGCCGCTACCGCCAGTTTGCGCCGGGACCGGCGGACCTCGCCGCGGTGGTCAACCTCCTGCGCGAGGCCATGCCTCACCAGATCTTTCTCACGGGTGACCGGGACGATCCGACCTCGATCACCGCGGTGTGCCACGGGCTTTTGCGTCGCGCGTGCCGCGAGGTCGCCGGCGAGGCGTGGTTCAAGGATTGCCGGGCGTGGTCGTACCGGGGCGTCGACCAGCCATGGGAGGCGGCCGACGTCGACATGGCGGTGCCGCTCAGCCCGCGCGAACTCGCGCAGAAGATGCAGGCGGTCTTCCACCACAAGAGCCAGCGCAGCCAGACTCCGGTGGCGTCGGGGCTGCGCGAGCCATGGCAGCAGGCCGAGCAGCAGAATCGCGCGCTCGCCGAGACCTACGACGGTCTAGGGCTCGCCGATTACGAGGCAATCGAGGGTTTCGCGAAGATTCATCTGGCCTGAGCGGGACCTTCGCTCCGCTGGTTTCACCCGTCATGATTGATGTCCGTCCTTCATTGCCGCCGCCGTTGGAGCGGAACTTCGCCCCGGCCGCGCTGTGGAACCGCGCCTACCGCGACCTGGTGGCCCGCGACCCCTCGGCCCGCCCTTTGGCGGTTGTCGTCAGTTCGACCGCCGGCGCGGTTTCGCGTCACGACACGCACGTGCTCGGGGCCGGACATCCCGCCGCGGCGCTCTCGCTCACCTACGTGGAACGCCTCGTTAAGTTCCTGCTCTGGCAGAAAGGCGGCTGCTACGTGCGGATCGCGGGGGCCGAGGAGATCGTCTCCGGGCTGAAGCGGATCTACTCCGAAAGCGGCGGGCGCGCCTTCGACCATCGGTTCATGGGGGCGACCACGTTCCGTGAGCCGTTCGTGCTCGAGGCGGCATCTCTTTCGGCGCTGCCCGAGGGCAGGGTGGCTTCGCTGGCGGTTGGCCGGCACCTTGACGGCTGCCGGATCGGCTTCGACCTCGGCGGCAGCGACCGCAAGGCCGCCGCGGTGATCGACGGGAAGGTCGTTTTCTCCGAGGAAATTACCTGGGATCCGTACTTTCAAAAGGATCCCGCGTATCACCTTGAGGGTGTGCACGACTCGTTGCGGCGCGCGGCCGCGCACCTGCCGCGGGTCGATGCGATCGGCGGCAGCTCAGCCGGGGTCTACGTGAACAACGAGGTACGGGTCGCGTCGCTGTTCCGCGGAGTGCCGACGGACCTTTTCGACCGGCACGTGCGCCGGATGTTTTTCACGCTCCAGCAGCGGTGGGGCGGGGTACCGTTTGAAGTGGCCAACGACGGCGAGGTCACGGCTCTCGCCGGCTCCATGTCGCTCGGCGACGGTGCGGTGCTGGGAATCGCGATGGGCACGAGCCTCGCGGCCGGTTACGTGACGCCGGAAGGCGGCATCACCCCGTGGTTGAACGAGCTCGCCTTCGCGCCGGTGGACTACCACCCGGCGGCGCCACGCGACGAGTGGTCGGGCGACATCGGTTGCGGCGTCCAGTATTTCTCGCAACAGGCGGTTGGCCGGCTGGCCCCGATCGCGGGTTTCGCTTTGCCCGCCGGACTGCCGCTGCCCGAGCAACTCATCGAGGTGCAGCGGGCGATGGCGGCGGGTGACACGCGCGCCCGGGCGATTTACGAGACCATCGGCGCCGATTTCGGTTACGCGATCGCGCACTTCGCCGATCATTACGAGCTGCGCCACGTGCTGCTGCTCGGCCGCGTATCCTCGGGAGCCGGCGGCGAGATCATTCTCGACCGGGCCCGTGCGGTCTTGCGCACGGATTTTCCCGAATTGGCGGAGAAAGTCCGACTGCACACGCCCGATGAGAAGGACCGTCGCCACGGGCAGGCCGTGGCCGCGGCCAGTCTGCCGGCTCTCCGGCGCTGAACGCCGCCCCCTTTCCGATGAAACTCTCGAATCCCCAGGCCGACATTTATGTCCCCGGCGCGGACGCCACGCCGGAACAGGCGCTTGCGCGGGTCACGCACCTTTGCCTCGGCGCGCATCAGGACGACATCGAGATCATGGCGCATGCCGGCATCTCCGATTGCCTCGACACGCCCGGTAAGGCCTTCGGTGGAGTCGTCGTCACCAATGGTGCCGGTTCACCCCGCACCGGCCCGTACGCGCACCTGACCGATGAACAAATGCAGGGCGTGCGGCGCGAGGAGCAGCGCAAGGCCGCCACGCTCGGCCGCTACGCGATCCAGCTCCAGTTGGCGCATCCCAGCTCCGTCGTGAAGACCCCGGGCCACGCCGGTGTGGCCGCCGATCTGGCCGCCATCTTTGGCGGCTGCCGCGCGGAGGTGGTTTATCTCCACAATCCGGCGGACAAGCACGACACCCATGTCGCCGTGCTGCACCGCTGCCTTGAGGCGATTCGGGCGCTTCCCGCCGACCGCCGTCCGCGGCGGGTTCTGGGCTGCGAGGTCTGGCGCGATCTCGATTGGATGGTGGACTCCGACAAGGTTGCGCTCGACGCCGGCCGGCACCCGGCGCTGGCCCTCGAACTGCTCAAGGTTTTCGACTCGCAGGTCACCGGAGGCAAACGCTACGACCTTGCCACCATGGGCCGACGCTCGGCGCACGCCACCTACCACACGTCCCACGCGACGGATCGCGTGGCCGGCATCACCTGGGCGATGGACCTCACGCCGCTCGTTTCGAACCCGACCGCCTCCCTCGAGGAGTTCACGGTCGCTTATATCCGCCGTTTGCAGGAAGACGTGCAGGCGCGCGTCCGCCGGTTCGCCTGAACTCCGCCGGGTTGGGCGCCAGCTCAGTTCGCTTCCAAATCTAGGCTTTCCAAAGACAAGCGTCCGCCTACTTTGGACGGTTCCTATGGAAAAGACGTTCCTTATCTGTAAGCCGGACGCGATGCAGAAGCGCTTGGTAGGCACCGTCATCAGCCGCTTCGAGGCGGCCGGTTTCGACGTCATCGCCTGCAAGATGGCGCGCCTTTCCCCCGCTTTGCTCCGGGAGCACTACGCGCACGTCGCGTCCAAACCCTTCTACCCGGATATCGAGCGCTTCATGAGCTCGCGGCCGGTGGTCATGATCGCCCTGCAGGGCGAAAACGTCGTCCAGCGCGTGCGCGATCTGCTCGGGCCCACCGACTCCCGCAAGGCCGCCAAGGGCACCCTGCGCGGCGACTTCGGCACCGACATGATGATCAACGTCCTCCATGCTTCCGACAGCGTGGAGAACGGCGTGGCCGAGATCGCGCGCTTCTTCCGCCCGGAAGAGGTTTTTGCCTGAGTCTCCACGGGCCTCGGCTCGCGCGGTGGTGGAGCCGCTTGTGACGTTCCGGTAAATCCGTCGGTCGCCCGCTGGTACGTTGGCCTCCGACCTGCTACGCTTCGCGTCGTTTTGGGGATCAGCAACCACCCATACCATGAGCGCTTCCAAGAAGAAAACCACCACCCGCAAGCCGTCGCCCGCCCCAGCGACCAAGTCCGCCGCGCCCGCCCGCAAGGCGGCGTCGCGTTCCGCCGCCCGTCCTGCGGCCGTCCCGTCGACGCCTGCCGCGCCCGCGGTCGTCGCCTCGCTGCCACCGGCGTTGGCGAAACCCGCGGCGCCCAGACCGTCGCTCACCACGATCACCGCGCAGGTGGACGTCGGTTTCGGCAACACGCTCTACATCCGTGGCGCGGGCGGAGGCCTCAGCTGGACCGTCGGCTTGCCTATGACCTGCGTGGCAGCCGACCTCTGGCGCATCTCGCTCGACGCTGCGCGGCAGGACATCGCCTTCAAGGTGCTCTTGAACGACCTTGCCTGGAGCTCAGGGGCGGATTACATCGCGACTGCCGGTTCGACTGTGACGGCGAGGCCGTCGTTCTGAGGCGCGCTCCGGCCGATCACCGGTCGGGGTTGAGCGCCAGGAGCCGGGAGCGGACCAGTTCCATTCCAGCGACCCGGTCCGCCAGCTGCTCCGGCTCGATGATCTCGCAGCGCATGCGCACGCGGGAGAAGGGGCGGGGCAGGTGGAAGCGGTCCCAGCTCCTGAGCCGCCATGACGAGGTGAACTCGGCGCCCACCAGGATCATGGGCGCCCGCGTGCGGCGGGCCACGATGACCGCACCGGGCTTGAAGTCATAGCAGGGCCCGCGCGGGCCGTCGGGCGTGATGCCAACGTCGCGTCCTGACTGCAGCACCTCGACCAACGCCGATGCGGCCTCGCGGCCCAGCCGGCTGCTGGAGCCGCGTACTGTGCGCAACCCGCCCATCGCGAAAAACGCCGAGAGCCAGGCGCCGTCCTCGCTGGCGCTCACCAGCGCATAGGCCGGGCGACCGATGCGGTAGCGCCGAACGATCTCGGCGGCGAGGAAGAGCCGGTTGTGCCAAAGCACGATGGCGACGGGAACGTCGTGGCGGGTGTAGCGGCGGATGTCCTCGGGCGTGGCTTCGAATCGCAGGGAGCGTCCCCAAGCGCGCAGCAACAGTCCGAAGGGAAGGAGTGCGAGCCAACGCCACCATGCGATGCGGTGCACGCGTGGATCGGCGGGGACGCGGTCTTCTTGAGAGGAGGTCAGGCGCGCGGTTTTCGTGGAAACGCGGGGCGGCGCCAAGCGCAACTTCGGTGTCCCGTGATTCTCGCGGACCTTCCCGACGGACTTCGGTCCCCGGAAAGGGGATCCGCGAAACACACCAAAGGCACGAAACCGAGCCCGTTGGCCCACGGAACGCACGGAAGCCACGGAAGAGGAAAAACCTTGGGTCGGCCGGAGCCCGTGAGGCGGAGGGCCGAAGTCCTGCTTTCGGATTCCCGGATTTCTCAGCTCTTTGTTTCCTCCGTTTGCGCCTGTCGGCTGTTTAAGAACCGAAGCGGAGGTCGTGAATCGGGACTAGGCCGCGCCGCACCTCTCGCGCACGCCTTGGGCCAGACGCAACGTTCGAGTCTTCGGATATTTCCCGTTCCGCCATACAGCGTCCACACTGCCATACCTGAAAAGCGTGCTTTCTCGGCGCGATTCTACCCGCTCATTGGCCCCCTTTCGCGTTGCGCCGCTCCATCGGTTGACGCCTCGCGCCATCGCGGCCAACGACTGCGCGGTGCCGCCGTTTTCCGCTTGTCCCCATCTGCCCGCCGCCGTTCCGGGAATGGATTGGCGCGCGCTGCACGCCTTTCGTATCGGCGATCGCGGCGGGAGGTTTTATCTGGAATGCCTGCGCTACGGGGCTTCGCTTTGGGAGACCGGGTTCGCCGCACGTTCTTTGCTCTGCCTCGACCGGGCGATGGGGGCCGAGCTCTCAGGCGACGAATCGGAACTGCTCACCCATCCCATGCCCTACGCGGCGGTGGCGTGGATCGTCGCCCACGCGCCGGAAGGCGTCTTCCTCGGCAATCCGCGCGTTCATTTCCAGCATTACGCGGGTCGCATGAACGAGCCGCGCCGCGAGCAACGCGTGTGGCGAGCGTGGGCGTGTTGGGCGCTCACGCGCACGGTGCGTCCCGATCTGCCGGGCGATCCGCGTCACCGCATCACCGAGCCGGCAACGGAGAAGGTCGCGGAATCGCTCAGCCGCCATGGCTTGCCGGGTGAGCGGGAGCTGTTTCTCCAGACATTATCTCTGGCTTGCCGGTGGAGCCGGAGAGCCGGCGCCTGACGCGGGGATCGCCGGCGGAGGGAAAGTCCCGAATCAGACCGGGATGGTGGTTGGGACTTCAGTATCCCGCCGGGAAGGCGCGGGGCGTCCGGCGAGCGCGTTAGCTATCATCTGGCGATCAATGGGCTTCGTCAGGTAGCGGTCCATGCCTACGGTGAGGCAGCGGTCGCGGGTCGCGGGAAGGGTATCGCCCGTCACCCCGATGATGAGCGCCGGCTCATAGTCCGGATCCCGCGCCCGGCGCTGGTTTTCGAGGGATCGGATGCGGCGGGTGGCCTCGAAACCGTCCATTTCCGGCATGTGGCAATCCATGAAAACCACGGGGAAGCTGCGCACATTGAAGAGCTCGACCGCCGCGCGGCCATTGACCGCCTCCTCGCATTCATGTCCGAGGCGCTCCAGGGTCGCGCGCATGATACCGAGGTTCACGAGATTATCGTCGACGATGAGCAGCGTGCGAACGCGCGGCGGGGGAGCGGGGGCGGTGGCGCCTTGAGTCCGCAGCAACTCATTGACGAGTTGGGATCGGCGCAGCGGCATTCTGAGCATCCCGTTGATGGAAAGCTGGGAAATCTGTTGGTCGGGCACGACGGAGCCGAGTTGGCTCATTAGCACGACGGGAAGCGTGGCGAGCTCGGCGGTAGCCCGGAGGGTGCGTACCAGCTCAAGGCCGGAGGTTCCCGGCAGGGTTTCCTCGATGACGGCGGCGGAGAAAGGAGAATCCCCCTGTTGGGCCTCGTGGGCCAGGTGCTGCGCGGCGCAGCTGTCTCTGGCGGTGGTCACGGTCGCTCCGAGGTGAGTTAGCTCGTCGCGGATCGCTTCCAGGGCGACAGGGTGATTGGCGACAACCAGGATCTTTTTCCCGGAAAGTTTCCGCGGGGTTTCGCTGCCGGAATCCGCCGCGCCAAACCAGGCCGTGAACCGGAACGTCGATCCGCTACCCGGAGTGCTCTCAAGGCTGATCTCGCCCTGCATCGCCTCCACCAGTTGCCGGCAGATTGCGAGGCCCAGTCCGGTGCCCCCGTAGCGGCGCGTTGTCGACTGGTTGGCCTGGGTGAAAGGCCGGAAAAGACGGGTCTTTTCCTCGGGAGCGATGCCTATGCCGGTGTCCTGCACCTCGAATTGCAGTTTCACCCTTCCGGGCGACGCGCCAGCGGGCCGGACGCACACCACCACATGTCCGCTCGCGGTGAACTTAATCGCGTTGCTAACCAGGTTGGTGAGGACCTGCCCGAGGCGGGCGGAGTCGCCGAGCACCACCTCGGGCACGCCGGGATCGATCCGGTGGATGAGTTCGAGGTTTTTCCCGAGCGCGGCCATCGCGAGCGAGTTGAGGCAGCCCTCAACGGCTTCGCGCGGTGAAACCGGTGAGCTCTGGAGGCTGAGCTTGCCCGATTCCATCTGCGCGAAGTCGAGGACGTCGTTCATCATCCGCAGAAGGGAGTCGGAGCATTGGCGAACGGTGGTCGCCATCTCCTGCTGCTGCCGCGTGAGTTGGGAGGAGATCAGCAGATCGGTCATACCCATGATGCCGTTCATCGGCGTGCGGATCTCATGGCTCATCGAGGCGAGAAAGCGTGACTTCGCGAGGTTCGCTTCCTCAGCGGCGGCGGCGTGCCGCTCGATCTGGCGCAAATAGTAGCGCTGCCAGAGAAAGCTCACCAGCACGCCCGCCATTATCAGCAGAGCCGGGAGCCAGTAGGGCTTGAGGTCCGTGAAAGTGATCCGCCGCGGCTCCACGGGCCCGATCCAGCGGGCATAGAGCTCATTGTAGGAGCCATCGTGCAGGGAGCGCGCTACGCCCTCGTTCAGGATGGAGAGCAGGCGGCTATCCCCCTTCCGGACGGCGAAGTAAAAGTTAACCTGCAGATCCTCCAGGAATCTCATCTCCAGATCGGCCGCGTTCTCCAGCCCGGTGCGCGCCAGGCTGTTGGAAATGGCGACGTCGCATTCTCCCGAGCGGAGGGAGTTCAGGAAGTCCCCGAATCGATTGTAAGCCGTGATGGTTGTACCGGGCGGGTTTGTTTTGCGGAGATACGTCAGGGAATTGCTGCCTTCCATCGCGGCGATACGCTTACCCCTCAGCTCCGCCATCCGCTTGATCGGCGCTTTTCCCGCCGGGGTAAAAGCCACGGCGTGCACGGTCACCAACTTGATCGAATAATCCATGATCTCGTGGTCACTGGCATCGTCCGGGCTGACGCCGCACAGGGCGTCGATCCGGCCCGCTTGGAAATCCTTGAGATGCTGGTTCCACCACCCGAGCACCGGTTCCAGTCTGACTCCGGATTTGCTTCCGATTTCCGCGAGCATCTCCGCCGCGAATCCGATCGGGCGATCGCCCGCACCCACTTGGGAGAAGGGCGCGGAATTGCGGTGCACCGCGATACGGTAAGAAGCGGGCGGGGTGGCGCTGGAGTCCGGAGCTGCGGGCTCCGCGACCGTTGCCCGCGCAGGACTGGCGACGATCAGCAACAAAGCTAGGCTGAGGCTGCGGGGTGGCATGCCCTGATTGGCGCGTCGGGCTGAATGCTTCCCAAGCAAAAAAGACAGGAGAGCGGGTAGGGTTTATCACTCAGTCCGCCTGGGCTGTTTCTCGGCGGAGGGCCTTCGGGTTGCTTCGCGGAGATGGTCAACAAAAACCCCGCCTCACCGTTGCCGGCGAGGCGGGGTCCAAAGTGGTGGCTCAGCCCGGAATCGAACCGGGGACACAAGGATTTTCAGTCCTCTGCTCTACCAACTGAGCTACCGAGCCACTGGAGGAGCGGGGAACAAAGGCGCGCGCTTACGGTGCGTCAACGGGAATCTCCGGGGGTTTTCGCGGAGGTTTTTCGCCGCTTCGCGGGCGCGAGATGCGCGGAACGGACGCAACCGGGATGCCGCCAAATTACCACTTGCGGCCGCCTCCGGCGTGGGGCCAATTGATTCTCGTCCATGACGTCCGCCGACTACCTGCCTTTCCTCATTCAAGCCGTGCTCGCCGCGCTCATCACGGGCGGTGTGATCGGCGCCAGCCACCTCCTCGGGCAGCGGTTCCGGCCCAACAAGATCAAGGACAGCGCCTACGAGTGCGGGATGGCGGGCGAGGGTTTGGTGCACACGCGTTTCTCGGTGAAGTTCTGGCTCACCGCGTTGCTCTTCATGCTGTTCGACCTCGAGGTGGTGATCCTGATCCCCTGGACTTTCGTCTACCGCGAGTTCCTCGCCGGCGGGATCCCGATCCTCGGGCCGGTTCTCTTCTTTATCGGAGTTCTCGTCCTCGGACTCGTCTACGAAGTGAGGAAGGGCGCGCTCAAGTGGGAGCGCTGAGCTCCCGCCGCCGGAGCGCCTGACGCATCATGCGGCTGGAAAAGATCATCTCCCGCGGGCGCATCGTCGACCTCCGCAGCCTCGACCTCGAGGGTGCGCTGCAGGAGCTGCTCGCGGTCTGCGTCGACAAGTTCCCGGACCTGAAGCCCGATGCGCTCCTGCGCGGCCTGCTGGCGCGCGAGAGCACGATGACCACCTACCTCGGTTTCGGCGTCGCGCTGCCCCACGTCCGGGTGAAGATGGCCCGCCGCTACGTGCTCGCGATCGGCCGCAGTCGCGTCGGCATCCGGCACGACGGCGCTCTGGCCGACGAGCGCGTGCACCTGATCGTGATGCTTATCGCGGGCGAGCGCGCCCGTGACTACCTCCAGGTGCTGGCGTCTATCGCGCGGCAGGTGAAGGACAAGGACCTGGTTGAAAACCTGGTCAACGCCCCCGATCTCGACGCGCTGCATGAGCGGCTGGTGGGCGGCTTTGGCGGCCTGCGGGCGATCGAGGCGCAGCAGAACCGGATCAACCGGCTGATGTTCCGGGAGGCCGAGCGGGTTGCCAAAGGAGCGGGCTGCGTGGCGCTCGTGGTCTTCGGGGACACTTTCATCGGGGGGCTCCAGCCGGGCGTCCTTCGTTCCAGCCTAAAGACGATCCTCGTCACGCGCAACGCGCTCGAGCTGGGCGACGACGGCGAGGCTCGTTTCCACGAGACGATCCAGGTGCGCTCCTTCTCGCGCCAGCGGCTGGCGCAGCTGCGGAGCGCGATGCTCGTCGCGCTCACCCGCGGCGTCGTGAAGTTCACCGACCGCATCTGCTGCGTCGGCGGCATCACCGGAAGCAACCAGTTCGACACCCTGGTCGTCGTCGACATCGAGCGTGAGTTCCAGACGCTGCTCACCGGCTCGACCGCGGACCTGCTGCCGCCCGACGTGAAACCGGAGGTGCTGGAGCGCGTCATCGCCGTCGCCACCGAGCTGGCGGTCGAGGGTCGCGAGGGACGTCCGGTGGGTTGCCTCTTCGTCGTGGGGGACAATGAGCGCGTCGCGTCGATGTCGAAGCCGCTCGTGCTGAATCCGTTTTACGGTTACAAGGAGGAGGACCGCAACATCCTCAACCCCTTCATGGACGAGACGGTGAAGGAGTTCTCATCGATCGACGGCGCCTTCCTCATCCGGGGTGACGGCGTGGTCGAGTCCGCGGGCAGTCTCATCCAGGCGATGGACACCACCCATGCCCTGCCGGGCGGGCTCGGGGCGCGGCATGCGGCGGGGGCGGCCATCAGCGTCGCGGCCAACTGCATCTCCATCGTCGTGAGCTCGAGCACCGGCCAGGTCACGCTCTTCCGGCGCGGAGTGATGCTGCCGCTGACGGAGAAGCGCCGCTGAGCCGACGCCCGGTTCCGCCGGGTCCGCGCCGGGTTTTCGCGGCTTGCCAGCGCCGTAGGCGCGGCGTCCAGTCGGCGCATGGCCATACTCGGATCCTTGGAAACCGTGCGGGCGCAGAGCCCGCGCAGCGCGGCGTTCGCCGCGGCCTTCGTCTACGTACAGGACGTCCTGCGCGAGGGTTCGGCCGCGCACGCGCGGCTCCTCGCCGTGGAACCCGGGAAATCCGCGCGGGTGGAGCTGGGTGACGGGGTCTTCGCGGTGGAGCAGTCGTATCTCACCAAGCCCCGCGCGGAGGGTTTCTTCGAGTCGCATCGCCGCCATATCGACGTGCAGGTGGTCGTGACCGGCGGCGAGGCGATCGAGGTGATCGACGCCGCGCGGAGCGCGGTCCAGGTGCCCTACGACGCTGAGCGCGACTTCACCCATCACGCCGACGCCGCCGGCGCCACGCTCGCGCGGTTGGAGGCGGGCGACGTCGCCGTGTTTTTCCCCACCGATGTGCACATGCCGGGTCTCCGGTCAGGGGCCGCGCCGGTGCTGGTGAGAAAAACCGTGGTGAAGGTGCCGGTCGCCTGAGTCGGCCGCCCGCGAGGCAGGATGAATTACCGCCACCAATTTCACGCCGGCAATTTCGCCGACGTGATGAAGCACGCGCTGCTGGTCGAGCTTGTGCGCCTCCTGCAGCGCAAGGACAGGGGGTTCGTGTTCGTGGACACCCATGCCGGCCGCGGTCGATACGACCTCGCGACGGCCGCCGCGGGGGATTCGCTCGCGCGTCAGCCCGAATGGCCGGAAGGGGTGGGGCGCCTCTGGGACGATCCGGGCCTGCCCGGAGCCCTCGCGACCTACATTGCACTCGCCCGCGAGCACGATCGTTCCGGCGGCAATCTCGCGGTCGGTCCACGTTTCTACCCCGGATCTCCGCTGCTGGCGGCCGCTCTCGCCCGGTCGGCCGACCGGCTCGTGCTCTGTGAACTGAATCCGATGGAGTGCGACGCGCTGCGCGGGATCATGGCCGCGACGCGCCGATGCGAGGTCCGTTGCGTCGACGGCTACCTCGAGCTCGCGGCTTTGCTGCCGCCGTTGGAGCGCCGGGCCTTGGTGCTGATAGACCCGCCCTACGAGGCGCAGGATGAGTTCGCCCGCGCGCTCGCCTCCTTGCGCGAGGGCCTGCGGCGTCTGGCCGGCGGAGTCTTCGCGCTTTGGTATCCGCTCACTGGCAGGGCGCGGGCGGAGGATCTTTTGAGCGCGCTTGCAGGATTCGCGCCGACTCCGGTGCTTTCGGTCGAGCTGACCATCGCGGCGGTTTCCGGCGGCCCGCGCCTCAGCGGCTGCGGTCTGGCGGTGGTCAATCCGCCCTGGCAGTTCGACGAAACCGCGCGCGAGATCGTGGGCTTTCTCGCCCGGCGCTTGGCGCAGGGACCCGGTGGTGGCTTCCGCGTGGACTGGGTGGTGCCCGCCGTCTGAGCGCGACGGCGTGCCTCAATCCCCGTGCTGCAACCGCGGACCGGGGCGCGACCGACCGAGGGCCCCGCGGCCCGGAGCGGGAGGATCCATCAGGAGCGGCGGCCGGAAACGTCCGCCGCCGGAGGAGGAGAGCGGCACCGCTTTCGCCAAGGACAGCGTTCCGGTCGCGGGAACGGGGCTCCGTTGGGTGTTGGTCCGGGAATAAATGAGTTTGCGGAAGAGACTTTTCATGGCGGAACGAACTTCGGGTGGGAGGTGCCACTCAGTGACCCGCGCTGCCTGAAAATGTGCCCTTGCCCAGCACGCGGCGCCCGCTCAAGTTCCGAAAGTCAGCGTTTCTACCCCTTGAAATCTTCCGCTGTCCACCGCCTTCCCCGGACGTTCTGACGCCCCGGTTCGCGCCCCCACTTGTCCGTCCCTCAACTCAAACCAGACAAAATCCCCGTATGACGAGTAATCCAGCAATCAGCAACCAAGGCACCGTCCCGAACGCCAGCCGGCTTCTGTGGGCGGGCTTCATGGCCATCCTAGCCGCCGGCGTGGGCTTCGCGCTCCGCGGCGGTATTTTCGGCGCGTGGGCGTCGGAGTATGGCTTCACTGCCACCCAGCTCGGCGCCATCGGTGGCGCGGGCTTCACCGGTTTCTGCTTCGGCATCATCATCGGCGGCGTGATCGTCGACAAGCTGGGCTACGGCAAGCTGGTCGCCCTTGCGCTCCTCGGTCACGTGCTCTCCGCGGTCGTCACCTTCATGGCGACCAAGCAGAACGCGTACGACTTCCTCTACTGGGGCATGTTCATCTTCGCCTATGCGAACGGCACCCTGGAGGCGGTGGCGAACCCGCTCGTCGCCACGGTCTACCCGCAGAACCGCACGCATTACCTGAACATCCTCCACGCTTCGTGGCCGCTCGGAATGGTCGTGGGCGCGGTCGCCTCCTACCTGCTCGGCAACGTCATGGGCCTCGGCTGGAAGGGCCAGCTGGCGTTCTACCTCGTCCCGACTGCCGCCTACGCGATCATGTTCATGGGCCAGTCTTTCCCGAAGTCCGAGGCCGCCGCCAAGGGCGCCAGCTTCGCCGACATGTTCAAGGATGTAGGCCTGCTCGGCGCGGCCGTCGTCTGCTACCTGCTCGCCCTCTTCTTCGGCGGCGCCGCGATGGGCTTCACCATTGGCGGCGTGCTGCTGATCGCGGTCGGCGTGCTCACCCGCTTCTCCTTCGGGTCGTTCCTGCTGTTCGTGCTCTTCATTACCCACGCGCTCGTCGGCGCGGTCGAGCTTGGCACCGACGGCTGGATCGAGGCCATCACCGGCAACCTCTTCACGCCGGAGCAGGGCAAGATCCTCTTCGTCTGGACCTCCGCCATCATGTTCGGCCTGCGGTTCTGCGCGAACTTCATCGAGACCAAGCTCGGGCTCTCGCCGGTCGGTTTGTTGCTGACCTCCGCGATCCTGGCGGTCGTCGGCCTGCAGATGGCCTCGGGGATGAACTCCTTCGTCATCGCGCTGGTCGCCCTCGGCCTCTACGCGGTCGGCAAGACGTTCTTCTGGCCCACGATGCTCGCGGTGGTTGGCGATCGCTACCCGCGCTCCGGCGCCGTCGCCATGTCCATCATGGGCGGCATCGGCATGCTCTCCGCCGGCCTGATCGGCGGCCCCGGCCTTGGTTACGCCAAAGACCGCTTCACCGCGGAAAACCTGAAGTCCACCAACGCCGCGGTCTATGACGCCAACAAGGCCGCTGCCCCGTCCAAGTTCCTGTTCCTCGCCCCGGTCACCGCGGTTGACGGCAGCAAGCTCGAGGCCGCCAAGAAGGCTGGCGACAAGGGCACGCCCGAGCAGAAAGCCATCGTAGCCGCCAACCAGCTGGGTGACCGCGCTACCCTCAAGATCGACTCCTACATCCCGCTCACCATGGCCGCGATCTACCTGGCGATGCTGCTCTACTTCAAGGGCATCGGCGGGTACCGCGCCGTGAAGCTCGAGGAGCAGACCTGATCACGGTCCGCTCCAGCAAAAAGGCCGCGCCCTCCTGGGCGCGGCCTTTTTTTTGCCCGAACGGCGATTTAAACCTCAGGCCACCCGGGCCAGCGCGGCGCGCGCCCGCTTCGGCAGATTCACAGTCAGCACGCCGCGGGTGATCTCGGCCGCCATCGCCCCGAAATCAAAACCGTTCCCCAGACGCAGGCGCAGGAGATAGTCCCGCTGTACGCCCTCCAGATTCAGGGCCTCGAAGTTCACCCGCACCGGATGCGGTTTGCGCGCGGTCACGGTGAGATCCGAGCCATTGCCCTCGATGTCGACCCCGGAGGCCTCCACCCCGGGCACGTAGACGGTCAGCCGCAGGCCGTGGTCCGTCTCGCGGCATTCATAGACGGGTTCCCGGAACGAGGCGACCCGGGCCGCGGAAACGGGGGCGGTGGACGGGTTCCTGGTGCTGAGCAGCGTGCTTTTCATGGGGAGGAGGGATGCGGAAACGTCTCCTCACGGGGTCTGGGGACCGCCGGGCTTCAGAGAGCTGAACGTTTCCGCTGAGGCGGAGGTTCAGTTCTGGTGGCCCGAGCCGGCTTTTTGGTTCCAGACGGAAACAACGGCCGGCCGCGGCGCACCCGGGCGCTGCCAGGCCTGCATGAAGCAGGCGCCGGAGCGGCGGATCGGGTGCTGTTGGCGGACGGACATCGTGAAGCGGGCGGTCATGTTGCTTCCTGCAGACGGCGTGCCAAGTAAAAACTTGTCCGCAGCGCGGGGATTGCGCCGGTTAATCGCCCGCCCCACCGTCGCGGCATGACCTCCGCTTCCGACGCCCGGACCACCGTGGCTGAATTGAAGTCCAGCGTGCTCGCCTTCGTTCGCGCGCGCGATTGGGAGCAGTTTCACTCGCCGAAAAACCTCAGCATGGCGCTCGCGGCCGAGGCCGGGGAGCTCATGGAGCATTTCCTGTGGTCAACGCCGGACCAGGCGGCGGCGATGGCGCGCGACCCGGAGAAGCGCGAGCGCATCGCCGAGGAACTCGCTGATGTCGTTATCTATGCGCTGGAGTTCGCCAATATGACGGGGATCGACGTGGCGGCCGCGATCGAGGCGAAGCTCGCCTCGAACGCCCGGCGCTATCCCGTCGAGAAGGCGCGGGGCCGGTCCGACAAGTACACCGAGCTTTGAGCGGCCCAGCCGCCCCCGGGTTATCAGCGATCGCGCGCCGTGCCCCGGAGCCAGGGGAGGGCGGGAGACTCGCTTAGTTCGCCCCGAAGCAGCCGCATTGGGAGCCGCACGGACGCGGAGGCGGTTCGGCTTTCTGGGCGATGAAACCGAAGCCGCCCGCGATCACGCGGCGCACGGGCTCACCGGTCTCGGGATGGCGGGTGAGGGGAGCGTCGTTCATCGATTGGCGTACCTCGAAGCGGCGCGGCGCCGCGCCGGGATTCTGGGGAACCGTCTCGTAAACGTAAGTGGTCATGGGTGGGTCCGGACAACTTTGGAAACCGCTTGGAGCCGCGCAAGTCCCGCGCGTTTGGTCTTCGTTTCAGGCCTTTGGGCGAAACGCCTTCATCGCCGCCTCGTTGGTCTCGAGGCGCGGGCCGCCGATGAGGTCGATGCAGTACGGAATTGCGGGGAAGACGGCCTCGAGGTTCTCGCGGATCGCCTTGGGGCGCCCGGGCAGGTTGACGATCAGCGTGCGTCCACGGATACCCGCCGTCTGGCGCGAAAGGATCGCGGTAGGGACGTATTTCAGCGAAGTCGCGCGCATGAGTTCGCCGAAACCCGGCAGCAGCTTGTCGCTGATCGCCTCCGTGGCCTCCGGGGTCACATCCCGTGGCGCCGGTCCCGTGCCGCCGGTTGTCACCACCAGGCAGCAGCCGGAATCATCCGCCAGACGCCGTAGCTCCGCCTCGATCAGCGGCTGTTCGTCGGGAATGACGCGGTAATCGACCTCGAACGAGGTCGCGAGCCACTCGCGCAGCAGGGCGACGCAGGCCTTGCCCGGAGTGTCCTCGTACACGCCGGCACTGGCGCGGTCGGATATGTTGAGGACGCCGATACGGGGAGGGTTGGCCATCGCCGGAGAAAACTTGGCGCAGTGTGCGGAGGCGAGACTCAGGTTGGATCGACCGCGAACCCGGCGATCAGTTCGGAGGGCGTTCGGCCGGCGGCGCGCAAAGCGCGGAGGGAAAGCGCGTCATGCCGTTTGGCCAGGCGCGTGCCCCGCTCGTCCCGTAGCAGTGAGGCGTGGAAATAGGCCGGCGGCGGAGCTCCGAGCGCGCGGAAAAGGAGGAGCTGGCGGAACGTGCTGCGGACGAGGTCCTCCCCGCGCACGACCTCCGTGATGCCGAAATCGGCGTCGTCCGCCGCGCAGGCGAGCTGGTAACTGGGGGTGCCGTCGCGCCGCCAGACGAGGAAGTCGCCAAAGTCACGACCGGCGACGGCCGCCTGCCGGCCCAGGCGCGCGTCGGTGAAGGCGATTTCCTCGCCATCGGGCACCCGAAAACGCCAGTTGGCGGTGATGATGTCCCCGAGGTTGGGTAGGGGCCATCCGGCGGGCGGCCGGAAAACGGGAGGATACAGAGGCTCGTCATCCGCACCGCCTTCATGCGGGGCGCCGGCGGCCTCGAGCACATCGCGCCGCGAACGTGTGCACGGGAAGATGAGTCCCGCCGCGTGGAGGCGTTCCAGGGCCGCGCGGTGGGCGGGAAGGCGGGCGGACTGGGAGATCATCGGCTCACTCCAGCGGAGGCCAAGCCATGCGAGGTCCTCGCGCATCGCATCGACGAACTCCGGTCGGCAGCGGTCGCGGTCCAGATCATCGTTGCGCAGCAGCAGCTCGCCGCCGGACTCCCCGGCCCGTTGTGCCGCCAGCCAGAACGTGCGCGCATGCCCGAGGTGAAGCAGACCTGTGGGCGAGGGCGCGAGGCGTCCGCGGTAGGATGGGCGAGGTGCGTGCACAACGATCGGCTGGGGGCGAAAAATGCGCTTGCCGTTCGGAAGTCGAGTCGCGACGTTCCGCGCCCCGCGCTGGTAGGATACTCAAGTGGCCAACGAGGGCAGACTGTAAATCTGCTGGCTTACGCCTTCCCTGGTTCGAATCCAGGTCCTACCACCAATTTCCGACGCTTGGCGGAGTTAGGCGTCGGTGGCGCGGGTCAAGGTGACCGGGGGCAATGTCTTCGACATTTGTCCCGGGGTCGCTTCCTTTCGCGGGTTCCTGCATGAAGTCCTTCTACATCACGACCGCCATCGACTACGCGAACGGGTCTCCGCACCTCGGGCACGCGTACGAGAAGGTGCTGACCGACGTCATCGCCCGCTTCCGGCGGCAGATGGGGGACCAGGTGCGCTTCCTGACCGGCACCGACGAGCACGGCCAGAAGGTGCAGGCGAGTGCCCGCCAGCGCGGCGTCGCCCCGCAGGCGTTCTGCGACACGATTTCGGCCGAGTTCCGCGCGATGCTGCCGCGGCTGCAGATCACCAATGACGACTTCATCCGCACCACCGAGGAACGTCACAAGAAGGTCGTGCGCCGGCTTTTGCAGCAGCTCTTCGACCAGGGCGACATCTACCGGGCCGAGTACCGGGGCTTCTATTCCGCCCGCCAGGAGCAGTTCCTGCAGGAGAAGGACCGCAATCCCGACGGCTCCTGGCCGGAGATCTTCGGCGAGGTCACGGAAATCACCGAGTCGAATTACTTTTTCCGCCTGAAGAAATACCAGCCGTGGTTGGTTGGCTTCCTCGAAGCCAACCCCGACTTCGTCTTCCCGCGCTTCCGGCAAACCCAAGTGCAGGAGTTCCTCAAGGAGGAGCTCAACGACCTGTGCATCTCCCGGCCCCGGGAGCGGCTCGAGTGGGGTATCCCGCTGCCGTTCGATGAGGGTTACGTCACCTACGTCTGGTTCGACGCGCTGGTGAACTACTACTCCGCCGTCGCCGATCTGCCCGGTGTGTGGCCCGCCGACTACCATGTGATCGGCAAGGACATTCTCGTGCCGCCGCACGCGGTGTATTGGACGATCATGCTGCAGGCGGCCGGACTGCCGCTGCCGCGTCACATCCTTGCGCACGGCTGGTGGCTGCAGCGCGGCGCCAAGATGTCCAAGAGCACCGGCAACGCCCTCAACCCGCTCGACTTGGTAGACCAGTTCGGCTCCGACGCCTTCCGCTACTTCCTGATGCGGGAGATGAACGTCGGGCAGGACAGCGACTTCACCCCCGAGCAATTTCTCGTGCGCTATAACAGCGAGCTCGCGAACAACCTCGGCAACCTCGTCAATCGCACGCTGAACATGACCAACCGGTTCGCGGGGGCCGCGGTACCCGTTTCCGGCGAACCGCGGGACGCCGAGCGCGAATTGCAGGCCCTCTGGGCGCGGACGGGGCCCGAGTGCGTGGGGCTTTGCGAGGGTTTCCAGTTCCACACCGCGCTCGAGCGCACGATGGCGTTCGTCACGGCGACAAACGCCTATGTGGAGCGTCGGGCGCCCTGGAAGCTGGGGAAGTCGACCGCTCCCGAGGACCAGGAACTTCTCCGCACGTCTCTCGCCACCATGGCGGAGGCGTTGCGGCTCGCCGTCGCCCTGCTCGAGGCCGTCATGCCCGCCGCCGCCGCGCGCATCAATGGTGTGCTGGGCTACACGCCCGGTCCGGTTTGGCGCGACGAACTTGTCTGGGGCAACCGTCTTGCGGGCAACCGGGTGGCGGAGGCCCTCGTGCTCTTCCCGCGTCCGACGCCGCCTGCCGCGGCGCCGGCGGCCTGAGTTCCGCGGGCGGAGCGGCGCGCCATGGATATTCTGCCCCTGAATCCGGCGGAAAACGCGGCTTCGCCTGAAGCGCTGCGGGGATTTCTCGCCACGTGCCGCGATGCGGCGGAGCGGGACCGGCACGACAAGCTGGTCAGCATCTCGCTGGCCCTGCCGGCGCCGGATCCACTCGCGGTGCTCGAGCTCATTTTCGATCCGGCCCAGCCGCATTTTTACGCGGAGAGACCCTCGATCGGCACCGCCCTCGCCGGCGCCGAGGTCGCGGTCCGGCGGGAATCCTCGGGGGCGGGCCGCTTCCGCGAGCTGCGCGATTGGGCGGAGGAAACGCTCGCGCACACGATCGCGGTCGGGGACGTGAACGCCCCGTTGGGCGGACCGCACTTTTTCACGGCGCTCGCGTTCCGCGAGGTGGGCGAACCGGGCCAGCCATTCCCGGCGGCTTCGTCTTTTGTGCCGCGTTGGCAGGTCGCGCTCGCCGGGGGCACGGGCACGGCGGTGGCCAATCTCGTGGTCGGGCCGGATTCGGATCTCGAGGCGCTCGCGCTGCGCGTCTGGCGGGCGCATCGGCGGCTGCGTGAAGTGGGCGAGGGAGGGGGAGCGGGGGCGGCGCGTCCCGGCACCGCGCGCCCGGCGCGTTTTGCGCTGCACGAGGCCGGCGATTACCGGGCGGCGGTGGCCCGCGCGCTGGAGCGGATCGGGAGGGGCGAGATCAGCAAGGTGGTCCTCGCGCGCGCCATCGATCTGCTGGCGGATCAGCCGCTGCATCCGCTCGTCGCGCTCAACGGGCTGCGGCAGCGGTTTCCCGACTGTTACTCCTTCTCTTTCAGTGACGGTCGCGGCCCGAGCTTCATCGGGGCGAGTCCGGAGCGGTTGCTGCGCGTGAGCCGCGGCGTGCTGGAGACCGAGGCGCTGGCTGGATCGGCGCCGCGCGGCGGGAGCGCCAGCGAGGACGCCGCCCTCGCCGCCGGCCTCACCCGCAGCGAGAAGGACCGGCGCGAGCACGAGCAGGTCCTGGCCGATATCCGCGCGCGGCTGGAGCCGCTTGTCTCGGAGTTGGAAGCCACGGGTGCGCCGCAGGTCCGTCGTCTGGCCAACGTGCAGCACCTCCTGACCCCGGTCCGCGGGTTGTTGCGGGACGGCGCGCACCCGCTGGATGTCCTCGCGGAGCTGCATCCCACGCCTGCGGTCGGGGGCTCCCCGCGCGCCGCGGCGTTGGCGGCGATCGGGGAGCTGGAGGGATTCCCCCGCGGTCTCTATGCCGGCGCGCTCGGCTGGCTCAACGCGCGGCGGGGCGGGGAGTTCTTTGTCGGCCTGCGCAGCGCGCTCGTTGAGGGCCGTTCAGCGCGGCTCTACGCGGGCGCGGGGATCGTCGCCGGGTCCACACCCGAAAAGGAATTTGCGGAAACCGAACTCAAGTTTAGGGCCATGCTCGGCGCGATCGGCGCGCCTTTGTCGTCATGAATCCCTTCGTTCCTGACCCGCGCAACGTGAACTCCCTTTGGTCGGGCGTGCTGGTGGAGACGCTCGTGCGCTGCGGCGTGGAAAGAATGGTGGTGTCCCCCGGTTCCCGCTCGACGCCGGTGGCGATGGTGGCGGCGGCGCATCGCGGGATCGAGGCGATCGCGGTGGTGGACGAACGTTCGGCCGGCTTCTTCGCGCTCGGCCTCGCCAAGCAGTCCGGGAAACCGGTGGCGCTGCTCTGCACCAGCGGCTCGGCACCGGCGCATTACTTCCCGGCGGTGATCGAGGCGCGCGAGGCGGGGGTGCCGCTCGTCGTGCTCTCGGCCGATCGTCCCCCCGAATTGCGCGACTGCGCCTCGGGGCAGACCATCAACCAAACGCGCTTGTTCGGTGAACACGCGGTCTTTTTCCACGAAGTCGCCGTGCCGGAGGCCTCGGAGGCGAGACTGCGCTACCTGCGCCAGACGGTCGCCCATGCCGTGGAGCGGTCACTCCGCCCCGCCGCCGGTCCGGTGCACCTGAACCTGCCCTTCCGGGATCCGTTGCCGCCGCTACCCGATGACGGCACCGCCGCCGCGGTCGCGGCGAAGGTCGATTGGGACTCATTTTTCGCCCATCTCCTCCCGGCTGGCGCGGCGGTGCAGGTCGTGCCGGTGCCGCCGCTGCAGCCGGACGTGCACGGCGCGATTGTGGTCGGGCCGGTCCAGCCCGCGGACCCGGAGCGCTTCTGCGTGGAGGTGGCGGAGATCGCGCGCCGGCTCGGCTGGCCCGTGCTGGCCGATGCCGCCTCTCCGGTGCGATTCCGCGCCGGGCTGATTCCCGGCCTGGTCTCCACCTACGATCTAATCCTGCGGCAGCCCGCCGCCGCGGAACGCCTGCGACCCGAGGCCGTGCTTGGCATCGGCGACTGGCCGGCCAGCAAGGTGCTGCGCGGCTGGTTGGAGCAAAGCGGGGCGCGCCTGTGGATGGCGGGGAGCGGCGGCGACAACCGCGACGGCCTGCACGGCCGTACCCGCTGGATCGGTAATTCGCTGGCGGTCATCGCGCAGGCGCTGCCGGAGGCCGCGGAGCCGAGCGGTTACCAGCGGATGTGGGCGCGCCTGGAGGAGCGGGCCCGGCGGAAGCTGGACGCGCGTCTGGAGGCGGAGACGACCTTCTTTGAACCCAAGGCCGCCTGGCTGCTTTCGCGGAAACTGCCCGCGCGTTCGACGCTGGCGGTGGCGAGCTCGATGCCGGTGCGTGACCTCGAATATGTCGCATGTCCCGGCGACGCGGGGCTCGTTCCGCGCTGCAATCGCGGCGCGAATGGCATCGACGGCACGCTCTCAACCGCCTGCGGTCTGGCCCACGGAGCGGATGCTCCGGTCACTCTGCTGACAGGCGATCTCGCCTTTCTGCATGACTCGAACGGGCTGCTCCTGCGCCCAAAGCTGCGCGGCTCGCTGACGGTGGTGCTGGTGAACAACCGCGGGGGCGGGATTTTCGGGCATCTGCCGGTGGCGGCGTTTGAGCCGCCGTTCGAGGAATTTTTCGCCACTCCGCAGGACGTGGATTTCGCGGCCCTTTGCGCCGCGCATGGGGTTAAGCACACCGTGGTGCGTGACTGGGGGCATCTCGAGGAAATCATTTCCGTCCCCGCGGCGCCGGGAATCCGCGTTCTGGAAGTGCGTACGGACCGGAAGCTCGACGCCGCGCGGCGGAAGGAGTGGTTCGCCGAGATCGCCGCCGCCCTGTAGGCCCGGGCTGCGCGCCGGTGATCGGTCGGATCGCCGTGAGATCGCGGGCTACTTGCCTTTGGACTTCTGTTTCGCGGCGCCCTGTTGCCGGCGAACAGCGGCGTCGGCCTCCGCGGGTGACATCTTTTCGGGGAAGCGGCCCTGGTCGTCGGTGCGTTCGATCCAGGCGGCCAACTCGGCTCGCAGCCGGCGCAGTGCGGTGGCATGGACGGGGTCGGATGAATCCGAAAGGTTGCGGATCTCGTGCGGGTCGGTCTCCAGGTCGAACAGTTGTTCCTCCGGTTGGCGGGGCGCGCAGAGGTTGGCCTGCACCTGGTCGAGCCGTCCCTCCGCGTGGAGGCGGGGGACCAGGGTCCAGGCGGGATACTGGCGGGCTTTGTAGGCGTTGGGCGCGAGGAGGGGGATCTCCGGGGTGAAAGTACGGATGTAACGGTAGCGGCTATCCCGCACGGTCCGGATGCGCATGGCGGTTTCATCGCAGCGGTCGCGGGCGCCGAAGACATGGGACTTGGGCGGCCCCTCCTTATCGCCGAGGAAGGCGACTCCCTGCATTTTCGTGGGCACAGCGGCTCCGGCGAGGCTCAACAGGGTGGGCGCGACATCGATCGCCTCCAGCAGCCGCGCCTCGACGCTACCTGCTCGGTAGCCCGCCGGCGCCGGGCGGCCGGTGGGCCAGCGCACGATGAAGGGCACGCGGAGGCCCTCCTCGTAACAGAATTGTTTCCCGCGGATGTGCGCTTCGCCGTTGTCGCCCATGAAGAGCACGAGGGTATTCGCGGCCAAGCCCTCCTCCTCGAGGCGCGCGAGGATCCGGGCGATCTTGCCGTCCAGACGGCGTGCCGAATCGAGGTAATCGGCGTAGTCCTTCCGGATTGCCGGGTGGTCGGGATAGTAGGGAGGCAGAACGACCTGCGCCGGATCGGTCGCACCCTCGCCGCCGAAATCGCGGTGCGTTTCCTGGAAATTGATCTGCGCGTAGAACGGCTGGCGGCGGGCGAGATCCTCCCAGCGGTCGCCGTCGTAGAGGGGCTGCTCGTTGGAAATGAAGTTCCAATCCGTTTTCCCGGCGCCACGCAGGTTCATCGCCGAGGGAAATTCGCGCACGTTGGCCGTGTGGTAGCCCACGGCGCGGAACCATTCCGGCAACGTGCGCACACCTTCGGGCAGGGGGCGCTTCTCCGGCGTGCGGTGCTGGTGGGCGCCGATCGTCGTCTGGTACATTCCGGTGTTGAAGGCCGAGCGAGAGGGCGAGCAGACCGGGGCCGTCGTGTAGAATCGGGTGTAGCGCACGCCTTCCGCGGCCAGGCGGTCGATCGCGGGCGTGCGGGCGGCGGGCTGCCCGCCGTAACAGCTGTAGGCCGACGGGCCGGTGTCTTCCGCGATCAGCCACAGGATATTCAGGCGGGCGGCTTCCGCCGCCGAGCCCGTCACGGCGGCGGCGAGCAGGGCTAGGGCGGGCAGGCGGGAAGCGATTTTCATACAGCGGACGATCAGCGGACGGAGAAGCGGAAGACGGTCGTGGAGCGGAAGGTGGAGCCCGGGCGCAGCACGGTGCTGGGAAAGGTCGGCTGGTTCGGGGAGTCGGGGTAGTGCTGCGTCTCGAGGCAAAATCCGCCGAAGCGGGGGTAGGGCCGGCCGGATTTACCAGTCAGCTTCCCCGCGAAATGGTTCGAGGTGAAGAGTTGCACCCCGGGCTCCGTGGTCAGGACCTCCAGCATGCGGCCGGAAACTGGCTCCATGACGGTGGCGGCCAGCGCCAGCGAGCCATTCTGCGAGTCGAGGACGAAGTTGTGGTCGTAACCCCGGCCGAGCGCGATCTGCGGGTGGTCGGCGGTGATGCCTTCCCCGATCCGACGCGCACGGGTGAAGTCGAATGGCGTGCCGGCGACGGGCGCGAGTTCCCCTGTCGGGATCAAGCTGGGCAGGACCGGCGTATAGCGGGCAGCCCGTAGCGTGAGCACATGGTCCAGGATGTCTCCTTCGCCCTCGCCCTTGAGATTGAAGTAGGCGTGGTTGGTTAGATTCACGTGGGTTGGCGCGTCGGTGGTCGCCGTGTAGTCGATGCGGAGGGAGTTATCGGCCGTGACACGGTACAAGACCTCGACGTCCAGGGTGCCGGGATAGCCCTCGTCGCCGGCGAGGCTGCGGTGGCGTAGGCGTAGGGCGGGCAGTCCGTCCACCACAGTGCCCTCCGCGCGCCAGACGGCCCGATTGAATCCGCGCCGACCCCCGTGGAGATGCACCGGCACGCCGCCGGATGAACTGTTCGTCGCGAGCGTGTGTTCCTTGCCGTCGAGTTTGAAGCGGCCGCCGGCGATCCGGTTCGCGTAACGACCGGTGATCGCGTTGAAGCCTGCAGCCTTCGCCTCGAATTCCCCACCCGAGGAAACCCCGAGGATCACATCAGCGATCCGGCCCGCGCGGTCGGGCGTACGAATGGAAACGATGATGCCGCCGAGGTCCGTGATCTCCGCGCTGAAGCCGGACTTGTTCGCCAAGGTGAACAAGCGCGTTTCACGTCCGTCGGAAAGCGTGCCGAAGGAACGGGAAGGCACGGCGGGATCGGCGGCGGCGTGCAGCGCGGGGATGGTGAGCGCCAAGGCGAGGGGCAGGACAAGACGGGGGTTCATGGGACAATGCGGGGAGAAAGCGGACTTGCCGGGCCGGGGGCGGCGACGTCGGGCGGGCCCGGGCGCGAAGGTCCGGCCCGCGCGAGCCTTGAACTCAGGAGGAGCGGGCGGCGGCCTCGGCCTCGCGCTCGTATTCCTCGACCGGCTTCGGGGTCAGGAAGCGGGTGAACCGCTCCATGTAGAGGTAGAAGACCGGGGTGATGTAGAGTGTGAGGATCTGGGACACGACTAGGCCGCCCACGACGGCGAGGCCGAGCGTGCGACGTGAATCGGCGCCGGCTCCCATGCCAAGGGCGATGGGCAGCGTGCCGGCCAGCGCGGCGAAGGTCGTCATCATGATCGGGCGGAAGCGCACGATGCAGGCCTCGAAGATCGCCTCCTCGGCCGATTTCCCGAGGCGGCGCCGGGCGTCGATCGCAAAGTCGATCATCATGATCGCGTTCTTCTTCACAATGCCGATGAGCATGATGAGGCCGACGTAGCCGTACATGTTGAGTTCCTGGCCGAACGCGAGGAGCGTGACCAGGGCGCCGAACGTGGCGGCGGGAAGTCCGGAAAGGATGGTGATCGGGTGGACGAAATCCTCGTAGAGCACGCCGAGCACGAGGTAGATGACGAGGACGGCGACCAGCAGCAGCCAGCCGAGACCCTGCAGGGAGCTGGTGAAAGCGGCCGCGGTGCCCTGGAAGGTGCCGCTCACGGTGGGCGGCAGCATCTCGGCTGACAGGCGTTCGATTGCCGCCGTCGCTTCGCTGAGGGAAGTGGTCGCGGCGAGGTTGAAGGTGATCGTCACCGCGGGAACCTGACCCATGTGGGCGACGGTGAGCGGGCCGACGGTCGGCCGCGCGCGGGCAACCGACTCCAGCGGGATGAGCTTACCCTCGCGGTTGCGCAGGTAGAGCATCGCGAGGGCGGAAGGATCGCGTTGGAACTTGGGGTCGAGTTCCAGAATGACGGAGTATTGGTTGGTGGAGGTGTAGATCGTGGAGACCTGACGCTGGCCGAAGGCGTTGTAGAGGGTGTCCTCCACCTGCTGGACGTTGAGCCCGAGCGAGGAGGCCTTGTCGCGGTCGATGTCGATCAACAGCTGGGGACTGGTGATCTGGAGGTCGGTGTTGACGTCGATCACCCCGGGAATCTCCCGCACCCGGTCGAGCAAGGCGGGGGTCACGCGGTAGAGTTCCTGCAGGTCGGTTCCGTACAGGGTATACTGGTAGACCGAGGTGGATCCGCGGCTGCCGATGCGGATGGCGGGCGGGACCTGGGGGAAGACCTTCACGCCGGGGATGCCGGCGGTCTGGGTGCGGATCATCTGGGCGATCACGTTCGCGTGCGGCCGTTTGTCGCGGTCGACCAGGCCGACGAACATGCGCCCGTTGTTGGTGGCGCCGCCGCTGCTGCGGCCGAAGGACCCGACCGAAGCCGAGACGTCGACGATGTAGGGATTGCGTTTCACCACCCCCATCACCTCCTGCTGCAAGCGTCCCATCGCCTCGAACGAGGAGTCCTGCGCGCCCTCCACGGTGATCATCAGGCGCCCGGTGTCCTCGGTCGGGATGAATCCCTTGGGGATGATGGCGAGCAACCACAAGGTGAGGCCGACCGTGGCGAAGGCCGTGAGCAGAATCGTGCCGCGGAAACGGAGGGAGTGGCGCAGCGACTTCTCGTACAGGTCGACGCTCCACTGAAAGGCCGACTCCATCGCGCGGAAGAAGCCGGACTCGCGGCGGTGCGGGTCGTGCGGCTTGAGGAAGCGGCTGCACAGCATCGGGGTGAGGGTGAGCGAGACGAAGCCCGAGACGAGGATCGCCGCGCCGATCGTCACGGCGAACTCGTGGAGCAGGCGGCCCAAGATGCCGCCCATGAAGAGCACCGGGATGAACACGGCCACCAGCGAGATGGTGATGGAGAGGATGGTGAAGCCGATCTCCCGGGATCCTTTGAGGGCCGCCACCATCGGCGTGTCGCCGGCCTCGATGTGGCGCACGATGTTCTCGAGCATCACGATGGCGTCGTCGACGACGAAACCCACCGAGAGCGTCAGGGCCAGGAGGGAGATGTTGTTGATGCTGAACCCGCAGAAATACATCACCGCGAACGTGCCGATGACCGCGATCGGCATGGCCACGCTCGGGATGACCGTGGCGGAAAGGGTCCGCAGGAAGAGGAAGATCACCAACACGACGAGTAGGATCGCCAGGACGAGGGTGAACTTCACGTCGTGGACCGACTCGCGGATCGCGAGCGAGCGGTCGACGAAGGTGTCGAGGTTGATCGTGGCCGGCAGCTGCGCGCGGAACGACGGGAGCAGCTCCCGGATTCCGTCGACAACCTTGATGGTGTTCGTGCCCGGCTGGCGCTGGATGGCGAGGATCACGCTCCGCCGGCTATTCGTGCCCGCCGTGAAACCGGGGTCCTCCTCGGTGCCGCCGCCCGGGAATCGCTGGTCGAACCATGACGCGGACTTCTCGTTCTCGACGCTGTCGACCACCGTGGAGACATCGCCCAGCCGCACGGCGGCGCCGTTGCGGTAGCTGACGATGACGCGGCGGAAGCCCTCCGCGCTGCTCAGCTGTCCCGTCGCGAGCAGGGTGGTGGACTTGTGGGTGCCCTCGAGGGTTCCGGAGGGAAGGTTGACGTTGTTGTTGTCGAGGGCGGAGCGGACCTCGTCGATGCCGATGCCGCGGGCGGCCAGCGCGCGGGGGTCGACGCGCACCCGCACCGCGTACTTCTGGGCGCCATAGACGCTCACCTGCGAGACGCCGTCCACGGTCGAAATGCGCTGGGCCAGCATCGTCTCGGCGTACTCGTTGACCTCGGCGAGCGACAAAGTCTCGGAAGTCAGCGCGAGCATCATGATCGAGTCATCGGCCGGGTTTGATTTCCGGAACGAGGGCGGGGTGGGCATGTCGCGCGGGAGGCGGCGCTGCACGGCGGCGATGGCCGACTGCACGTCCTGCGCCGCGGCGTCGATATTGCGGTCGAGGTTGAACTGCAGCGTGATCGAGGTGCTGCCGAGCGTGCTCACCGAGGTCATCGAATCGATGCCGGCGATGCTGGAGAACTGCTGCTCGAGCGGGGTGGCGACGGAAGCCGCCATCGTCTCCGGACTGGCGCCGGGTAGGCCGGCTGAGATGGAGATGGTGGGGAAGTCGACGTTCGGCAGGTCGCTGACGGGCAGCTTGGTGTAAGCCATCCAGCCGAAGAGGGTGACGGCGGCGGTGATGAGCGTGGTCATCACCGGGCGGCGGATGAAAGGCTCCGGGATGTTCATGGCGCCTTGCCTCCGGTCTTGGCGGCTGCGGGTTCACCGGATTTGTCCGGGCCTTTGCCGCTTTTCGCGCCCTTGCCGGATTTATCTCCGCCCACCGCGGCGCCCGCGGTCTTGATTTCCACCGCGCGGCCCGGGATCACGCGAAGCTGGCCCTCCGTGACGACGACTTCACCCGGCGCGAGGCCCTTGCCGATCACGGCGTCGGGACCGGAGAGGCGCTCGACCGTCACGGGGCGAAGCTCCGCGGTGGAGTCGGGCTTCACGACGTAGACGTACTGTCCGGCCTGCGAGACCTGCAAGGCGTTGGCCGGAACTGCGGTGACCTCCGGGGAAGCGAGCGTGAGATTGACCGTCGCGAACTGGCCCGGCCAGAGGCGGCTTTCCTGGTTGGGAAAGGTGCCTTTGAGCCGGATGGTGCCGGTCGCGGAATCGACGGTGTTGTCGAGGAAAGTCAGCTCGCCGATTTCCGGTTTCTCGTCGGTGCCCGGCGGGACGACGGAGACGCGCAGGGTGCCCGAGGAGCGGTAGCGGGTGACCGCGGCGAGGTACTGCTGGGGCACGCCGAACGTCACGTAGATCGGACTCACCTGGTGGATGGTGAGCAGCGGGGCCCCGCTGTCGTTGGCGCGCACGATGTCGCCCTCGTGCACGCTGATATTCCCGGTACGACCGGAAAGCGGGGAGCGGATCGAGCAAAACTCGAGCTGCAGCCGGGCGTTCGCGAGGCGGGATTCCACCGCGGCGACCTCGGCCTCGAGGGCGCGCGCGGTGTCGGTGATCTTCTCAAACTGCTCCTTGGACACCATCTGGTCGTTCGAAAGACCGCGGTAGCGCGCCACCTGCGCCCGCGCGGTCTCCAATTGCACCTGAGCCTTCTTGAGGTCGGCCTCCGCCGTCTGCACGGCGTTTTGGAACGGCCGCGAGTCCACCTCGAGCAGGAGATCGCCCGCGGCCACATCCTGGCCCTCGCGGATGGCCCGGCGCTTGAGCGTACCTGTGACCTGGGAACGAATGGTCGTCGTGCGGATCGGCTCCACGGCCCCGATGGCCTCGAGCGACAGGGTGACGATCTTACGTTCGGCCTTGGTGACCAGCACCGGCGCCGCGCCGCCGCCCTTGCCGGACTTGCCGCCTTTGGCGCCAGCCGCCGCGGGCGGGGTTTCACCGCACGCGCCGAGGAGCAACGCGGCGGGCAGGGCGGCCCAAAGGGCCGGACGGGTCAGAAGGAGAAAGCGCATGATCATGCGGAAGGGGTTGCGGCGCGGGCGGGAGCGGTCCGAGAAGCGGCCGCACTTTCCACGGTGGAACCGGCGTACCCGCTTTGTCAAAGGCGCGTATCACGCCGCCGCTTTTTTCCGCCGGAAAATCGCGCTTCGGACCTGACGAAAACCTTTTCCTTGCTCACGCCGGAGGAGGGGATTTCGCTCACGGTCATTTTTCCCGATGAAAGTCCTCGTCGCCGACAAGATATCCCCCAAGGGAGTCGCCCTGCTGCGTCAGCAGCCGGGCCTCGAAGTCGTGGAGGCCTACGGCTCCTCCCCGGAGAAGGTCCTTGAGTTGGTGAAGGATGTGCACGCGATCGCCGTGCGTTCGGAGACCAAGATCACGGCGGAGGTGTTCGCCGCGGCGCCTTTGCTGAAAGTCGTCGGCCGGGCCGGGGTCGGCGTGGACAACGTCGACGTCGAGGCGGCCACGAACCACGGCGTCGTGGTCATGAACACCCCGGCGGGTAACACGATCGCCACCGCCGAGCTTACGTTCACGCATATCCTCTGCGGGGCGCGTCCCGTGCCGCAGGCCGCCGGCTCGATGAAGGCCGGCCAGTGGGACCGGAAGTCATTTTCGGGTATCGAGCTCTTCCGCAAGACCCTCGGTATCGTCGGTCTCGGCCGCATCGGCGGCGAGGTCGCGAAGCGTGCCCAGGCCTTTGGCATGCGCGTGCTCGCCTTCGACCCCTACCTCGCCCCGAGCCGGGCCAAGGCCATGCAGGTCGAGGGCGTGACGCTCGACGAGCTTCTGCGGCAGTCCGACTACATCACGGTGCACATGCCGCTGACCGATGACACGAAGTACATGATCGACGAGGCGGCCTTCGCCAAGTGCCGCAAGGGCGTCCGCATCTTCAACTGCGCTCGCGGCGGCATCATCAAGGAGGCCGCGCTCATCGCCGCGCTGAAGAGCGGTCAGGTGGCCGCCGCCGGACTTGATGTGTTCGAGGAGGAGCCCCTTGCGAAGGATAGCGAGCTCCGCACGCTGCCTGGTGTCGTGCTCACGCCGCACCTCGGAGCCTCCACGGCCGAAGCGCAGGAGTCGGTTGGCATCGAGATCGCGGAACAAATCGCTGATGTGCTCAAGGGTGGCGTCATCCGTAACGCCGTCAATGTGCCCTCCATCGACGCCGCCACCATGCGCGTGCTCGGGCCCTACCTCGACCTCGGCGCCAAGCTGGGCACCCTCGTGCAGCAGATCGCCCCCGCCCAGATCGCCCAGCTCCGCGTCACCTACTGGGGCAAGCTCGTCGACCTCGACACCAACGCCGTCACCCGCTCGATCGAGCGCGGCTTCCTCCGCCGCATCAGCGGCGACAGCGTGAACTTCGTCAACGCCCCGGTGGTGCTCGAGCGGCTCGGCATCAAGGCTGAGGTCGTGAAGTCCACCGACGAGTCCGACTACAGCGAGCTCATCGGTGTCGAGGCCATCGCGGCCGACGGTACCAAGCATGCCGCCCTAGGCACCCTGATCGGCAAGGGCAACCAGCCCCGCATCGTCGGCATCAACGGCCGCGAGGTCGAGGTCGCCGCCGACGGCAAGTTGCTCGTGCTCGAGAACGTCGACCAACCCGGCATGGTCGGAACAGTCGGCTCGATCCTCGGTCGCGCCAACGTCAACATCGCCGACATGTCGCTCTCGCGGCTTACGCCCGGTGGCACCGCTTACATGGTGGTGCGCGTCGATACCGAGCCGGCTGAGGATGCCCGCCGTGAGATCAAGGGCCATGCCGCCATCCGCATGGCGAAGTTCGTGCAGCTGTAAGCCGCCTTGATGAGTTCGGTCACCCTCATCGCCGTCGCCGCCGGGTACCTCTTGGGTGCCTTGCCGTTCGGCTACCTCGTCGCAAAGGCGAAGGGGGTGGACATATTCAGGGTCGGCAGCTGCAACCCCGGCGCGACCAATGTCCGGCGAGTCCTTGGGCACGGTCCGGGTAATTTGGTACTGTTCCTCGACGCCGCCAAAGGCGCCCTGGCCGCCGGCTGGCCGCTGTTTCAGGCGGGAGCCGCGGCGGGCGAGGGCCTCGCGATCACCGGTCTCGTTGCGGCGATCGTCGGCCACAGTTTCTCGTGCTTCACGGGATTCCGCGGGGGCAAGAGCGTCGCGACCGCCGCGGGCGGTTTCACGGTCGTCTTTCCGGTCGGTGCCGCGATCGCCTTCGGGGTGTTCGGTCTCACGCTCGCGGTTTCGCGCTTCGTTTCCCTTTCATCGATGCTCGCGGCCGCGACGCTCGTCATCTCCGCTCTCGCGCTGGGCCGGTCGCTCGCGGTCGTGATCGTCACCGCCGCCATCGCCTCCTTCGTGATCCTGCGTCATCGGGCCAATATCTCGCGCCTGCTGGCCGGCACCGAGTCCAAGGTCGGCTCCAAGCCGCCCGCCGCACCTTCGTCCCCGGCATGAGTAACCCCGTCCTCAACATCGGCATCTGCGGCTTCGGCACCGTCGGTCAGGGCGTCTGGAAACATCTTTCCGCCAACCGTGCCCGGCTCGAGTCCCGTCTGGGCGTACGCCTCAACCTCGCGCGCGCCGCTGTCCGCGATCTCCGTCGTCCGCGGGATGTCCGCATTCCCGGCCGCCTGCTCACCGATGATGCGCTCTCGATCGCGCGTGATCCCTCCATCCAAATCGTGTGCGAGTTGATGGGCGGCACGAAGGCCGCGCGGCAGGTCACGCTCACCGCATTGCGCGCGGGCAAGGTCGTGGTTTCCGCCAACAAGGCCCTCATCTGCGAGCATGGCGCCGAGATCATGGCGGCGGCGCGCCGGCATGGGGGACATTTCTTCTTCGAGGCCTCGGTCGCCGGCGGCATTCCGATCATCAAGGCCCTGCGCGAGGGCCTGGTCGCCAACCGCTTTCCGCGGATCTACGGAATCCTGAACGGCACCTGCAATTACATCCTCACCCGGATGAAGGAGCAGAACGCCCCCTACGCCGAGGTCCTCGCCGATGCCAAGCGGCTGGGTTACGCGGAGGCCGACGAGTCGCTGGATGTCGACGGCTGGGACACCGCGCACAAGGCCGCCGTCCTCGCATGGCTCGCCCACGGGGTTTGGGTGCGCACCGACCAGATGATCGTGGAGGGCATCTCACGGCTCACGCCGGCCGACATCCGCAACGCCGCCACGCTGGGCTTCGGGATCAAGCTGCTCGCCGTGATCACGCGCGACTTCCGGCGCGATGAGCTCAGCGTGCGCGTGCACCCCACGCTCCTGCCGGCGGGCAACGTCATCGCCAACGTCAACGGCGTGTTCAACGCGATCTCGGTCTCGGGCGACGTGGTGGGGACCACACTCTACAGCGGCCGCGGCGCGGGCCGAGACGCCACCGCCAGCGCCGTCATCAGCGACATCGCCGACGCCGCCTCCCTCCTTCGCCACGGCAAGGGCGCACATCTGCTCGGCGAGGAGCCGGTCGGGCCCTCCCGCTGCCGTCTTGCGCCGCCCGAGAGCATCCGCGGCCGCTACTACGTGCGCCTGACCGTCAAGGACCAGCCGGGCGTGCTCGCCCGCGTCGCCTCCGAGATGGCCCGGCACCGCGTGAGCATCGCCACTGTGATCCAAGGCCCGGCGGATCGTCCGCGCGCCGCCTCCCTTGTGCTCACCACCCACGAGAGCGACGAGCGTGCCATCGGACGCACCCTGCGGCGGCTCCGCTCCCTCGCCACCGTGCTCGAGGAGCCGGTGCTGCTGCGCATCGGCGACTTCGCTTCCTGACCTTTTCCCGTCATGGCACGCATCGTCCAGAAATACGGCGGCACCTCGGTGGGTGACGTCGACCGCATCAAGAACGTCGCGAACCGCGTGAAGGTCACCCGCGACGCCGGCCACGAGGTCGTCGTCGTCGTGTCCGCGCGGGCCGGCGTGACCAACGAGCTCATCGCCAAGGCCAAGGCCGTCTGCGCCCTGCCGAGCGAGCGCGAGATGGACCAGCTGCTGGCCATCGGCGAACAGGAGACGATCGCCCTCACCGCGATGGCCCTGCACGGCCTCGGCGTGCCCGCCGTGAGCTACACCGGCGCCCAGGCCGGCATCTTCACCGACAAGGTCCACACCAAGGCGAAGATCCGCACCATCGACGCCAAGCCCCTTGAGAAGGACCTGAGCGCGGGCAACGTGATCATCGTCGCTGGCTTCCAGGGCATCGACGACGACGGCCAGGTCACCACGCTCGGCCGCGGTGGTTCCGACCTCACGGCCATCGCCCTGGCCGCCGCCATCAAGGCGGACAAGTGCGAGATCTACACCGACGTCGACGGCGTCTACACCGCCGATCCCCGCGTGGTGAAGGACGCCCGTAAACTCGAGGAGATCAGCTACGATGAGATGCTCGAGCTCGCCTCGCTCGGCTCCAAAGTCATGCAGACCCGTTCCGTCGAGTTCGCCGCCAAATACGGCGTCGTCTTCGAGGTCCGCTCCTCCTTCAACCAGAACCCAGGAACCATCGTGAAACAAGAAGTCGCCTACATGGAGAAGGTCGTCGTCCGCGGCGTGGCCGTGGACAAGGACCAGGCCAAGGTCGTGGTGAGCAACGTCGCCGACAAGCCCGGCACCGCGGCCCGCGTGTTCCGCGCGCTTGCCGATGCCAACATCAACGTCGACATGATCGTGCAGAATGTCGGCCGCGGCGGCTTGGCGAACCTCACGTTCACGGTGCCGCTCTCCGAGAAGGACAAGGCCGTCCACGCCTTGGCTCCCGCGCTCAAGGACGTCGGCGGCGAGGCCTCCTTCGACGAGAAGATCGCCAAGCTTTCCGTCGTCGGCGTCGGAATGCGCACCCATAGCGGGGTGGCGGCGGCGTTGTTCGACGCGCTGGCCAAGGTGGGGGCCAACCTCGAGCTGATCAGCACCTCCGAGATAAAGATCTCGGTCGTCATCTCCAAGGATAAGGCAGACGAGGCCGCCCGGGCCGTCCATGCGGCCTTCGGGCTGGAACAGGCCTGAATCACTCCGGCGGCGCCGGCCCGAGCGGCCGGCCGCCCCACGGCCGATGCGTTTCATCTCCACCCGCGGCGAGACGCCCGCGCTCGGTTTTTCCGAGGCCGTCGCGACCGGACTCGCGCCCGATGGCGGACTCTACCTGCCCGAGCGGATGCCGGATTTCTCCGGCGACCTCCGGCGCTGGGAGGGGATGGACTACGCCTCGCTGTGTTTCGAGTTCATGCGGGTGTTCGCGACGGACATCCCGGAGGACACGCTCCGCCGCCTCGTGGCGGCGAGTTACAGCCGGTTCACAGATCCAGCGATCGCGCCGCTGCGTCCGCTGGCCCAGGGACTTTACGTGTTGGAGCTCTGGCATGGTCCCACGCTCGCGTTCAAGGACTTCGCGCTGCAGCTGCTGGGCAACCTCTACGCGCACCAATGCGCCACGCGCCGCGAGTCGATCAACGTCCTTGGTGCGACGTCCGGCGACACCGGCGCGGCCGCCATCCACGGCCTCATCGGGCGGCCGGGCACCGCCATTTTCATCCTTTATCCAGATGGCCGCGTCTCTCCGCTGCAGGAGCGCCAGATGGCCTGCACGGGGGCGGACAATGTTTTCGCGGTCGCGATCGACGGCACGTTCGATGACGCGCAGGCCGCGTTGAAGGAGGTTTTCGCGGACCAGGGTTTCCGCACCCGCCTCCGGTTATCGGCGGTCAACTCGATCAACCTCGCGCGCGTCCTGGCGCAATGCGTGTACTACCTGCACGCCTGGCTGCGGCTGCCCGAGACCGAGCGTGGTAACGTCGAGTTCGTCGTGCCCACCGGAAACTTCGGCAACGTGCTCGCCGGCTGGATGCTCCAGCGCATGGGGGTTCCGATCCGGGGCTTCCGCGTCGCCACGAACCAGAATGACATCCTGTACCGCCTTTTCACCACCGGCGAGTACCGCGTGGGCGAGGTACGGCCCAGTCTCGCGCCGTCGATGGACATCCAGGTGGCCTCCAACTTCGAGCGGTTCCTATACTTTTCCGAGGGCCGCGACCCCGCGCGCGTTCGCGCCGTGATGGCGGAGTTCAAACGTACGGGTGCCTGCCGTTTTTCCCGGTTCGACCGCGATATTTTCAGCGCGTCGCGGACCGACGACCGCGAGATCGCGGAGATCATCGCGCGCGTGCACCGGCAGCACGGCTACGTCGCGGATCCGCACACGGCGTGCGGCTTCAAGGACCTGAATCCGGACCGCGTGAACGTCGTCCTGTCCACGGCCAGCCCCGCGAAGTTCCCGGATACGATCCGCTCGGCGATCGGCGTCGAGCCGACGCACCCGAGCTTGGAGGCGTTGAAGTCGCGCCCGATCGTGAAGCACCGCCTGCACGCGACGCCGGACACGATCCGGGCTTTCATCGACGCGCGCGCGGTTTAGCCCGCCCACGGGCCGGCGGGACGGGGTTACCGGCCGGCCGCGAAGCCGTCGGGCAGACGACGATCGACCCCGCCCTCGAGCAGACCGTCCTTGGGATTGAGGATGATCGCCTTGGCGCTGCCCTGGGAAGGGACCTCGAAGAGCGCGTGCCCCATGGCGCGCAGCAACGCGAGCGTGTCCGGCGAGAACACGTTGCGTTCGTGCGCGATGCGGTCCGGCAGCCACTGATGGTGCGTACGCGGGGCGTCGATCGCCTCCTGCGCGTTGAAGCCGAAATCGACGGCGTGGACGATCGTGTTGAGAACGCTGTTGATGATGGTGCGTCCGCCCATCGCGCCGGTGACCATGAAGAGTTGGCCGTCCTTGGTGAGGATGGTGGGCGACATGCTGGAGAGCATGCGTTTGCCGGGACGGGCGAGGTTGGGCGCGGTGCCGATCAGGCCCGTTTCGTCGGTCAGGCCGGGCACGGCGTTGAAGTCGCCCATCTCGTTGTTCAGGAGGAAGCCCGCGCCGGGGACAACGATCCGGGAACCGTAGCCGTACTCGAGGGTGTAGGTGAGGGCGACGGCGTTGCGCTGGGCGTCGACGACCGAGAAGTGGGTCGTTTCCTGCGATTCGTACGGCCACTCGAAACGATCGCTGGCCGATTGGGACGCCTTCGCGGGGTTGATGGTGCGGCGGAGCGCGGCGGCGTGCTCCTTGGAAACCAGCCGGGCGAGGGGAAGCTCGGGATTGAAGTCGGGATCGCCCACATGGCGCGCGCGATCGGCGAAAACGCGGCGCATCGCTTCAGCCATGAGGTGGAGGGTGCGGGCCGAACCGGGGCCGTGGGCGGCGAGGTCGTAACCTTCGAGTATATTGAGAGTCTGGATGACGGCGATCCCGCCGGAGCTGGGCGGCGGCATGCCGATGATTCCGTAACCGCGGTAGGTGCCGGTGACCACGGGACGGCGCTTCGCCTCGTAGGCTTTCAGGTCAGCGAGCGTGATCAGACCGTCGTTGGCCTTCATGTCCTCGACGATTAGCCGGGCGGTCTCGCCCTCGTAGAATCCGGCCGGTCCTTGCTCGGCGATTCGCTCAAGGCTGCGCGCGAGGTCAGGTTGACGCAGGATATCGCCAGGGGCGTACGGGGTGCCGTTTTTCGAGAATTGCGCCGCGGAGGCAGGGTATTTCCGGAGCTGCGGAAGGACGCCCTCCAGCGAGCGGGCCAGTCCATGCGAGACCTCGAAGCCGTCCCGGGCCAGCCGGATGGCCGGTTGCAGGAGGTCCTTCCAGGGCTTGGTGCCATGCTCTTTCCACGCGAGGTGAAGTCCCGCGACTGTTCCCGGCACGCCGACCGCGCGGTGGCTGAAATGGTGGCGCTCCTTGTCGTATTTCCCGTCCCGGAGCCACATTTCGGGTGAAGCGGCGGCCGGTGCTTTCTCCCGGAAATCATAGGCGGCAGGTTCGCCGGAAGCCGGCCGGTAGACGATGAAGCCGCCGCCGCCGATGTTTCCCGCCGTCGGATGAGTGACGGCCAGAGCGAAGGCGGTCGCGACCGCCGCGTCGATCGCGTTGCCGCCCGTGCGGATCACCTCGAGGCCCGCTTTCGATCCAATCTCATCCTGCGTGACCACCATGCCCTGCCGGGCACGCGCGGGGGCCGAGGCTCCGGACAGCAGCGGCGCCGGGATCAGCGCCAGTGCCGCCAAGGCGATGGCAAAGCCGGAGTTTCTCGAGCGGAGGAGGGAGGCGGGGAGCATGTCCGGACGATGCCCCCCCGCCGATCAGCCGTCAAACGGCGCCTGGCTGGTCAGAAACGCGCGCTCAGACCGAGACGCACGGCCGTGCCGGATCCGGCGGCGTAGGTGAACATCTCGCGATTGTACACGTGGACGTAGTCGTTGTTCGTGTAGTCGTTGGTCAGATTGTAGAGATCGACGTTGATCACGTAGCGCTGGTTGAAGGTGTATTGGAACTTCAGGTCGATCAGGGTCCGGCTGTGCTGGTAGGTGTCATAGGCCGCGGCGCGCGTCGGCAGGCCGGCGACCGTGGAGCGGAAGAACTCCCCTCGGTAGTTGCCCATGAGGCGAACGACGAAGCCGTTGTAAATGAACGAGAGCCCCGTGTTCAGGGTTTGCGGGGTGAGCAGGGGCAAGCGGCTGGTGCTGCCGGTGGCCGCGCCGTAGTCGCCGTAGGTGTCGAGGTAGGTGTAGTTGGCGAAGAAGCCGAGCCCGCGCCAGATGCCCGGGAGCATCGTGTACTGCTGGGTGTAGTTGAACTCGAGACCCTTGATCCATGCGCTGCCGACGTTCTCGTTGCGCGAGAGCTGCCAGCCCGCGTAGTCACCCGCGTAACCGTTGTTGGGACCCTCGGGCACGACGGAGCGGATCGAGCGGAAGTAGTTGCTGATGTCCTTGTAGAAGCCGCCCACGGAGATCTGCCCGATGCCGCCGAGGAAGTGCGAGATGGAGAGCTCGTAGTTGTCGGAGGTGTACGGCTTGAGGGCCGGGTTGCCGGACGACAGCGTCTGGGCGAGCTCGTTGGGCACGATCGCCGGCAGAAGATTGGTCGGGCTGGGGCGCGTGATGGTGGCGTTGTAGCTCGACCGGATCTGGGTGTTGCGGGTGAGGGAGTAGACGAAGTGCAGCCCGGGGAATACGTGGTCGTACTTGGTGCCCTGGGTCGTCCACTTGCGGAAGTTGTCGCGGGCTCGCTCGGCGTTCTGCTCGGCCGAAAGGGCGGCGTTCGCGTTGTTGGCCGCGCTGGAGACGCGTAGGTAGTTCGATCCGCTGGAGCGGGTCTCTTCCCAGCGCAGGCCGGTCAGCACGCGGAGCAGGCCGAGGCGGACGTCGCCCATGATGTAGGCCGCGTTGACCGTGTTATCGAAGGCGGCGTCGTTGGCCAGCGACTGGTAGACGGTGTTCCAGACGTCCACGGGCGTCTGGGTCCAGTTGGCGCGGTTGGCGAACGGGTCGCCGGCTTCGCCGGTTTCCGCCAGCTGGACGAACGGGAAAGGGCCGTATTTTCCCTCGGAGACAATCATGTTGTAACCAAGATACGGCGTGATGCCCCCGTTCTCGGGTGTGGTGGGGCGGCCCGCGTAGGTGTGGTAGGAAAGGTCGCGGCGCTGCTCCTGCTTGAAGTTCGCCTGCTTGAGGCCGGTCTTGATCGTGATCGGGAAGCGGGTGGCGAACGTGCGCTGCAGGTCGATGTTCGCGCCGCTGCGTTCCGCCGGAGCCTGGTAATTGATCAGCTGGGCGTCGGGGCGGATGAAGTAGTTGTTGGGGTTGCTCCAGTCGGGTCCACCGGTCTGCGTGACCCGCGGCATGAGTCCGCCATCCTCGCGGTTGAGGACCCAGGATACGCCGCGCAGGCGGGCGCCGAGCTGGTGCAGCTTCGGGTAGTGGGTCATGTTCTTGGAGTAGTTGGCGTCGACCTTGAGCAGGCCGCTGCCGTCCCAGAGCTTGGTCTCCCAGCCGGCGGCCCACGTGGACGCGCGGGTCTCGCGGAGGTAAAGCACCGACTGGGTGTCGATCTGGCCGGCGCCGTCGGCGATGCTCACGACGTTGAAGTTGGATCCGGGCTTGAAGCTGGACGCCGCGCGGGGCGCGGTGGCCAGCCAGCGGAAGTAGGAGTTGTTGGAGCCGCTGCGGCGCTGGATCAGGTTGATCGTGTTCTTGAAGTACACCGAGGAGCGGTCGCTGATCTTGTAGTCGAGCGAGAGCGCGGTGTTGTACGACGGGGTCTGCGTGCCGAGGTTGCCCCACTGGCCGGCGCCCGCCGCGCGGAGCAGCGGCTCGCTGACGGGGGCCCGCGACAGCTCCGGCGGCACCCAGTAGGCGTCGCTGTTGCCGGCCGCGGTGCGGTGCCCGATCTCATTGATCACATTGTTCGTGATCGTGCGGTTGAACGTGGCGCTGATGCCGAGGTTATTCTTGCCGCCGAACACGCTGAGGACGTCCGAGTAGTTGAGATCGATCAGGGAGGGCTCCAGCGGCGTGGAGAACGGCACGCTGCTGTGCTGGTAGTCCTTGATGTAGGTATAGCCGCCCGTGAGCGTGATCACGCGGCCGGGCGCGCGGTCGAACGCTCGCTTGGTGCGGAGATTGAGGTAACCGGAGATCGCGTTGCCGTCCATGTCCGGCGTCGGCGCCTTGATCACCTCGAGTGAAGCGACGCTGCCCGAGCTCACCTGGCCGAAATAGACGTTGCCGAGGCTAACCGAGGATCCGCCCGACACCGCGATCTGGTTGCCGTCCATGAGGAGCGACGAGAAGTCCTGCGACATGCCGCGCACGTAAATGGCGTCGACCTTGCCGCCGGAGCCGTCGACCGCGATGCCCGAGAGGCGCATGATGAGCTCGCCCACCGCGGCGCCGGGATTGCCGAACGCGTCGATGGCCGCGACGGTCTTTACATTGGCAGCCGAGCGCTCCTCGTTGATGGCCGCGGCCTGACCCTCGCGGATCGTCTTCACGACGAACTTGTCCATCTTGTAGAGCGTGGAGGTCATCGCGACGTCCCTCCGCACCTCTCCGCCGGCCTTCACCTCGACCCCGAAGCGCTGCTCGTCGAGGCCGGAGTAGCTCACCACGATCGTCTGCGGGCCTTCCGGCAGCACGAGGCGGTACATGCCGTTGTTGTTGGTAGTCTCCGTCACAGTGGAGCCGGCGAGGCCGACAAAGGCGCTCGAGAGGACGTCACCGGTGTTCTGGTTGATGACCTGCCCGGTGAGGACGCCGGTGCGCGCGGACTGCGCGTGGACGCTGGCGGTCAGGGCAAGCAGTAGGACTAGGATGCGATGCATGGTGTGGTTGTAGGGTGAAGTGGGGCCTCGGGGGCCCGAAGGTGCGGGAGCAGGTTGTCGGTCCTTACGGCCCGGGTTCAAGCCCGGCGATTGCGTCTGACTTGCGGCTTGGCCGACCGCTCCTGGAGAGGGTTCAGCGGGGTGCCGGCGTCGCGATTGACCCGGGCCCGGGGCAAAGCGAGTTTGTGCCCATGTCCCACGTGCAGGATTCCGTTTTTGATCCCGTCGAGGATGTCATCGCTGACATCGCGGCGGGACGCCTGGTGATCGTCACCGACGACGAGGACCGGGAGAACGAGGGTGATCTCATCATGGCCGCCTCGAAGGCGACGCCCGAGACGGTGAACATGATGATCCGCCACGGCAGCGGGATCGTGTGTGTGCCGATGCTCGAGCCGCAGTTGCGCCGGCTGGGCCTCGGGCCGATGGTGGCGCGCAACCGCGAGGTGCAGCGCACCGATTTCACGGTCAGCGTCGATGCGGCTCAGGGGATCAGCACCGGCATCAGCGCGGCGGATCGCACCGCGACGATCCGGCTCCTGGCGGATCCGGCGACGGGCCAGGAAAGCCTCGTGCAGCCGGGCCACGTCTTTCCGTTGCGGGCCCGCCCCGGAGGCGTGTTGCAGCGTGCGGGCCACACCGAGGCCGCGGTTGATCTCGCGGTGCTGGCGGGGCTGCCGCCCGCGGGCGTGATCTGCGAGCTGGTCAACGATGACGGCACCGTGCAGCGGCTCCCGCAGTTGATCGAGTTCAAGCGCCGGTTCGGCCTGAAGATGACCTCGATCGAGCAGCTCATCGAGTACCGCACCGCGCGCGAGAAACACGTGCAGGAGATCGGTCGGCACGAGATCGCCACGCGTTTCGGACCGTTCGCGGTGCATGTCTTCCGCAGCGAGCTCGACGGTCGGCACCACTTCGCCCTCGTCAAGGGGACCCTCGGGCCCGGTCCGACTCTGGTGCGGGTGCATCGCGAAAGCGTCCTGCACGACCTGCTGCAGGCGGAAACCGACCCGGGCCGCGTCGGCATCGACGCGGCCTTGGAGCGCATCGCGCGCCAAGGCTCCGGCGTGCTGCTCATCCTCTCGCGGGCCAGCGACGGCGGGCAACTGCTCGACACGATCCGCGGGGACAACGCGGCGCCTTCCGCGCGCTCCATGTTGCGCGAGTACGGCATCGGCGCGCAGATCCTCCACGGACTCGGTCTGCGCGAGATCCGGCTGCTGGCCGCCTCGGGTCGCAAACCGATCGCCATCGAGGGCCACGGCCTCTCTATCATCGAGCACGTGACGTGATAGCAGCCGGGGTTCCGCGCGGCCCGGTTGCCCTGCAACGTGGTTTCGCGGCTCCGCGGGCCGGGAGATCGCCGGCGCCTACTACGTCTACGCGCGCGCTCTGCGTCCGGGAAAGTGAGGTTCGGCAAGCCGAACTCCCGTCATGCCTTAAGCCCTCCAAACTTCCCGCACGTCCGGAAATAGTTCTCCCCCTGGTTGCGTTCCACGTTCCGATACCCGTTCGCCCTATCTTCAGCGCCATGATTCATTTCGCCTTGCAGCTCCCCGTCGCCCTCCTGGTCGCGGCCGTACCCGCTGCGCCCGCCGCCCACCTCACGCTGCGCCAGGACGCCGCCGCGCACACGATCTCCGTGTATCGTGACAACGTCCCCGCCCCGATCCTCACGCAGAACGCGAAACCCGATTTCCGTCCTTACCTCCACCCGATCGTTTCGCCCGACGGCAAGAGCGTCCTCACCGAATTCAGCCCCGGCCATCACAAGCACCAGACCGGCATCTACTGGGGCCTCACGCGCGTCAACGGCCGCGACTATTTCCACAATCCCGCCAACGGCTACTGGCGCCGCATCTCCAGCGAAATCATCGCCGAGCACGGCAGCACGGTGCAGTGGTCGACGGTCTACCATCTCCTCGACGAAGCCGGTCGGCCGGTCATGGCCGAGACGCAGACGTGGACCATGCGCGACACGGGTGACCGCTACCTCCTCGATCTGGAATGGAAGGGCGAAGGGCTCGTCGATCTCACGGTGGCGAAATACGACTACGGCGGGCTCTTTGTCCGCATGCCCTGGCGCGCCGGCCTGGAGGGCGCCGTGACCAACAGCAATCGCCAGCGGAACCTCCTCGCCACCGGCCAGCGCGCGCTCTGGGTCGACATCGGCCTCAAGCTCGAAGGCCGCGCCAACCAGGCGCACATCGCCATCCTGGATCATCCGCGCAACGCCGACTACCCGCTGCCGTGGCGTGTCGACGGCCAGATGGGCGCCGGTCCGAGCCGCGCCATTTCCGGCAACTGGAAGATCGCCCGGGGCAAGACCGAGACCGTCCGCCACCAACTCGTCGTCTACACCGGGGAACTCAATGATATCGGGATGACCGAGGCCTGGAAGGCCTACACGGGCGAGAACAACGACAACGTTCTCTGGCGCCTCGCCAAGGCCGAGGGCCTGAAGGCCACCTTCCTCACTGGCGAGCAGGCTGCCGCCAAGATGACGGTCGCCCCCGGTTTCGAGGTGAAGCTCGCCGCCGCCGAACCGATGATCACGCAGCCGATGGCGTTCTGCTGGGATGATCGCGGCCGACTCTGGGTCGCGGAGAATCGCGACTACGAGACGCGCCGCACCGGCTTCGCCAACCATGGAGACAGCCGGATCCTCATCCTTGAGGACACCGACGGCGACGGCCGGTTCGATTCGCGCAAGGTCTTCCTCGAGGGCATCCCGTTCCCCGCCGCCATCGCCGTCGGTTTCGACGGTCTCTGGCTGGGTGCGCCACCGAATCTTCTCTTCGTCCCCGATCGTGACCGCGACGACCGCGCCGATGCCGGAATCGAGATCCGCCTCACCGGTTGGGGCATCCAGGACCGCCACGAGACGCTCAACTCCCTCCACTGGGGTCCCGATGGCTGGCTCTACGGCCTCCAAGGTTTCGCCACCCGTTCCACCGTCGGCAAACCGGCTGATGGCGGCCGGCTATTCAAGAAGGGCGAAGCCTTTCCCGAAAAAATCGCCGTCAAGGATGGTCAATACATCGACGGCGGCGTGTGGCGCTACCACCCCACGAAGGACCGTTTTGAGGTCGTCGCGCACGGTTTCAGCAATCCTTGGGGCGTCGATTTCGACGACCACGGCCAGATGTTCATCACCGCCTGCGTCATCCCGCACCTTTGGCATGTGATTCCCGGCGGCATCTACCACCGCCAGGGAGGCAGGCACATCAACCCCTACATCTACGATGACATCAAAACCATCGCCGACCACCGCCACCGCTCCGCCCACGGCGGCGCGCGCGTCTACCTCGCCGACGAATTCCCGCGCCAGTACCGCGACCGGATCTTCATGGCCAACATCCACGAGCACGCCGTCCTCTCCGATGTGCTCGTGCCCAAAGGCTCCGGCTTCATCGGCAAACACGGCGACGACGCCCTGCTCGCCAACGACGCCGCGTGGGTCGGCTTCAGCGTTGAGGTCGGTCCCGATGGCGCCGTCTACGTGCTCGACTGGCACGACGGCGACATCTGCGGCAACTCCCTCACCGAAAAGGAGACCGGCCGCATCTACCGCCTCGCGCCCAAGGATCTCGCCGGCAAATCCGGCCTCAACCTCGCCGCGCAGTCCGACCTCGAGCTCGTCGGCCTTCTCCACCATCGTAACGAGTGGTACAGCCGCCGCGCCCGTGTCCTCCTCCAGCAGCGCGCCGCCGCGGGCCGCCTCGATCCCGCCGTGCCGGCGCGCCTCCGCGCGTTGCTGGCGGATGCCGACACCGCGGCGAAGAAACTTCGCGCCCTGTGGGCCCTCCACATCACCGGCCACCTGCCTGCCTCCGACCTTATCCCGTTGCTCGATCACGCCGAGCCGTACCTCCGCGGTTGGGCGATTCAACTGCTGGGCGAGGATCACGCCATCGGGCCCGAGGCGCTGAAAAAATTCGCCGCCCTCGCGGCTTCCGATCCCTCGCCCGTCGTCCGTCTCTACCTTGCGTCCGCCCTGCAGCGCATGCCGCTCGCCGACCGCTGGCCGATCGCGGAGCGGCTTGTCGCCCGCGCCGAGGACGTCGCCGACCACAATATCCCCAAGGTCATCTGGTCCGGCCTCGAGCCGCTCGTCCCCGCCGATCCCGCGCGCGCCCTCGCGGTCGCCGCCCGCAGCGCGATGCCGCAACTCACCGCGTGGATCGCCCGTCGCGCCGTCGCCGCCGGCCAGCTCCAACCCATTGCCGCCGCCCTCGGGTCCACATCCTCACAGCCCGTTCGCCTCGCGCTCCTCGAGGGTCTGCGCGCCGGTCTCGCCGGTCTCGGGCGTGGCGAGGCCGGACCCCCGGCCAACTGGTCCGCCGTCACCAGCCCGCTCGCGGCGGGCGCCGACCCCAAGCTCCGCGAGGTCCTCACCCAGGTGAACCAGCTCTTCGGCGACGCCGGCGCCTTCACCGCCCAACTGGCCGAACTCAAGGACCGCTCCGTCCCGGTCAACCGCCGCGGCGAGATTCTTCGCGCCTTCGCCCGCGACGGTTACGCGGAGGCCCTTCCCGCCGCGCTCGCGCTCCTCGAGGAGGCCCCTCTCCGTCGCGACGCGATCCGCGCCCTCGCCGCGTTCAACGACGCGAGAATCGCGCCCGCCCTCCTCAAGCTCTACCCGTCCCTCGACGCCGCCGAGAAAGGCGAGGTCATCCTCGCCTTGTCCGGGCGACGCCCCACCGCGCAGGCGCTCTTCGCCGCCCTCCGGGGCAACACCATCCCGAAACGCGACGTCTCGGCGTTTGATGCCCGGCAGCTCTCGCGCGTCCTCGGACCGTCGTTCGTCGACTTCTGGGGCCCCATCACCCAGCCCGATGAAAGCAAGCAGGAGGACATCACCCGCTTCAAACGCCTTCTCGCCGAGGGTGAGTTTGCCCGCGCCGATGTGCGCCGCGGCCGCGCCCTCTTCGAACGCGCCTGCTCCGCCTGCCACATGCTCTACGGTGCCGGCGGCAACCTCGGCCCGGATCTCACCGGTTCCAATCGCGCCAACCTCGACTACATCCTGAATCAGATCGTCAACCCCAGCGAGGTCATGAACGAGGCCTACCAGCTCGTCACGGTCGCCACCCGCGACGGCCGCACTTTGGCCGGCAATGTCGCCGCCGAGGACGAGCGCCAGCTCACGCTGCGACTCGTCGGCCAGGATACCACCCTCGCGAAATCCGAGATCGTCTCACGCGAAAAGTCCCCCGTCTCCCTGATGCCCGAGGGCCTGCTGAAATCCCTGGCCGATGACGAGGTCCGCGACCTCCTGGCCTATCTGCGAACCACCAGCCAGGTCCCGCTTCCGCGGCCCTGAGCCAACGCCGGTCGGCCGCCGCGGAGGCCAGCTTCCTGAGGCGCGGCAATCCGAGCCGCCCCAACCGTCGCCGGGTTCGCCGGTCTTCTCCTGCGACCTGCGGGTGCCGACGGGCATTTAGCCTCGACGCATCCTCTCCACTCCTCAGCTTCGCCAGCTCCGGTCGCTCCGCGGGCGTCATCCGTTTTCCGCATTCCTGCTGACGCTTCCAGCGCGTCAGCTTCCCTCCGCTTCGTCCCCCTTTGTTATGCCACCGTCTGCCCCTCGCTTGTTGTCCTCGAAACTCCATTGCTCCGGCATCCGTCTGACGTTCGCGTTCGCGCTCAGCGTGCTCGCTCCGGCTCAGGCGGTGTCGCAATCCCTCACACCTGCACCTTCACCCAGCGCGCCGAACCCGGGCGCTCCCAAGAATGCGGTGCCTGGCGATGTGTTCAAACTCAACCCGTTCGAGGTGCGAACAGAAGCCGACAACAGCTATGGCGCCCTCAACTCGAACTCCCTCACACAGTTCGACACCGCGCTGAAGAACGTCCCGGTTTCCGCGGATATTTTCACCGAGGATTTCATCCGAGATGTCGCCGTGACAAATCTGGAGGACCTTATGCTTTCCTACGGCGCTGGCGCCGGCACGGTCATGTCCAATCCCGAGTCTGATGCGCTGAGCCAGCAGCCCGGCGACCGCGTTGGTAATCAGACGATGGGCGTCCGCGGCGTTGGCGTGGGCGCGCCACGACGCGACGGCTTCGCCGGCACGTTCGGGACCGGTACAGGCATGAACAGTCTCTTTGATATCGAGCGCGCCGACGTGGTGCGCGGGCCGCAAGGTCTGCTCTACGGAGCCAGCGGTGCCGGCGGCACGGTGAATATCGTCTCGAAGCGCGCCAACTTCAACCGGACTTCTGGCCGCACCGACTACCGCATCGACCAGCACGGGTCGAAGCAGCTGCTCTTCGACTATAACTGGGGCGCCGAAAATGTGGCCGTCCGCGTGGCGCTCCTGGATGACAACCAGCGCTACCGCCGGGTCTTCATCGGCTATGAGACCAGGGGTATTTATAGTCAGGTGGCGCTCCGAGTCGCCCCGCTCCGCACGGTCTTTCGTGTCATTGCCGGTCAGACGGAGAATGTCCGCGTGCTGAACTCGAATCAGGAAAACATCGCCTTCACCAACGCCGCCACCGACCCGCGCCACAACTTCGGTCTCGCCTACCTCCTGCGCAACAACATGGCCGGCGCCAATGATCCGGTCACGGGCAACCCGTACCCGCGGGGGGCGATCGCGGACGGCAAACTCAACTGGGGTAACATCAACTCCTGGGCCGGCACCGCTGCTTCCGAGTACGTGAACAACCGCTACTTCATTGCCACGGCTGAGACGGTCTGGACTCCCTGGCTCGCGACCCAGTTCTCCGCGCTCTATAATAACGCTCCCACCGATCGCGCGAATGGCGGTATCGCGAATCTGAGCGCCCCGTTGCTGAACGGCAACCCGCTCACCACATGGGCAAATGGCGGCACGCTCGCCGACACCGAGCAGCCCACCCGGCGCTGGGCCACGCGTGGATCGGCCATTCTCACCAACGATTTCTGGGGCAAGCGCGCTCGCAGCCAGACTTTGGTTGGCTACGACATCGATTGGGCCGATACGGGCCCGACGGACTACGGCTACTTTCTCGCCGACGCTAATTATAACGTTATCTACAATCCTGCGATCCCGTCGAATCTAGGTCGGACGCCGATGCCCCGGCTGTGGTGGTCGGTTGCCGATGGCCCGGTGCGGAACCCTCTCGGCCGCGGTGGTTGGCTGGCGCCGCGGGTCACCTCCGGCGGCCAGAACTATGTACGGATGGCCAACAATCCCCGAGACCCCAGCTGGGTTCGGCCCAACAATCCTCTCGGCATGGCCAGCCTGGCCGGTAATCCGGGCGTTTCCGGCCAGAACAACGACGGCCACAACTGGGAGAGTCGCACCGCCGGTGTTTACGCCGCCAATAACACGGGCTGGTTCAACAACCGGGTCTTCACGCTGGTGGGGTTGCGCGCCAACGAGAGTTTCAAACGCACGCCGAATCTATCGACGGTGGCCACGGCGGCACCTTGGGCGGAGTCGAACAAGACCAACAAGAGCTATAATCTCGGCATCAACGGCGCCATCCGCCCCTGGCTCAACGCCTACTATAGTTTTTCGAGCACGTATAACACTCCGCTCGTGAACGCCAACGATCCACTCGGCAATCCGCCCGCCACGTCGAGCGGCGTCGGCCAGGAAATCGGGCTCAAGTTCGGCGATGAGCGCGGCCGCATCTCTGGATCCATTCAATACTACAGCACCAATTCGAAGGACGAGATGATCAATGCCGGCACGGGCGTCCGCGACCTCGTCAATCCGACGGGCCTCAACGGCGCCCATGACGGGCCCGCCGGCACAAAGAATCAATGGGTCAACCTCGACCGCACCACCCGCGGGATCGAAGTGATCCTCACCGCCAACCCCACTCGCAACTGGAAGGTGCGGCTCGCCGCCACGACGTCCGATGGCCAGAATCTGACGAACAAGCGGTATCCCATGCTGTGGAACGACAGCTTCCATGTCCGCAACGGCGCGGTGACCTACCAGAACGGCGCGCCGGTGCTCGTTCCCACCACGCCAACGGTCATCACCCCCGCGATCACGACGCTCAATCGCCAGGTTGATCCGGCCGTGCTGCAAGCCCAGGTAGGTGGGACGTGGGAGCCGCTCACCCTCGCGATGATGAACGACCGGAATAACCCGTATTGGGCCACTCCCGCGGACGATAATGGACGAATCCAGACCAGTAATCTTCGCCGCGTGCTCCAGTTCTTCGTTGGCGCCAATGGTAGCGCGCTCACGGGCAAGACTGGCCTCGCCACCGCGGAGATCCCGTACGCCTGGTCCGATCCCTATGGTACCAAGGGCCAGACGGTCGTCGCCCGGGAAGGAGAGAAGACCGTGGGCTACGCCCAATATGTATTCTCGATGACCAACAGCTATAGTTTCACCGGGGATAATTTCCTAAGGGGCGTCGGCCTCGGCAGCACCCTGGGTTTGGGACTGAAGAATCGCACGTTTTACTACAACACACCGGGCGGTGGCCGTGAGCTCTACAGCTCCCCGAACACCTGGCAGGCCAACGTTTTTGTCTCCTACCGCCGTAAGTTCGGCAAGCGCTTCGGTTTCTCGAGCCAGGTGAACGTCACAAATGTGTTCAACCATTACGTGTTCGGCACCCTTCCCAACAACGGTTCCGGCTACACTAACCCGGCCAACTTGGGCGTCAGCTTTTACGGCCAGCCACGCCTGTATGTCTGGACGAATTCGCTGACTTTCTAGTCGGCGCCAACAGGAGTGCCGGTGTGTCCCCATGGCGCCGACAATTGTGGCAGCGGCCCAGCCCAAGCGGGCCCGGCCAAAGGGGTCGGGACGCAACCTGCAACGCACGGCCGGCAAGGGCGGGTGGTGACAAACGACGCGAGGGGCGTCGGGCGCGGCCGGTGCTCGGGGTGGCGTTCCTAGACGCCGCTTGCCGCGGGTTTACCGCGCTAGGGAGCGCGGAAGCATCGCCGCGAGGCGTTCGACCACCTCGGGCTGGGCGGTGGCGACGTTGCGGTTCTCCTCCGGATCGGAATCGTGGTCGTACAGTTCGACGGCGCCGTCGCTCCACCGCGTGAAGCGCCAGCGCGGTGTGCGCACGGAGTCGCCGCGCGCGGCGCCGCGGTTGACCAGCGTGAAGGCGGCGGCTTTGCCCGGCGCGTCCGGATCGCGCAGGAGTGGAAGGAGGCTCTGGCCCGCCAGCCCGGCCGGCGGAGTGAGCCCGCACAGCTCGGCCAGGGTCGGATAGAGGTCCACGAACTCCACCAGCCCGCGGGCGACTCCGGGCTTGGCGCCGGGCGCCGCGATCAGGAGCGGTGCCCGGCAGCTCCGCTCGAAGAGCGTGTTCTTATTCCACCAGGTGCGTTCGCCGAGGTGGTAGCCGTGGTCGCCGAGGAACACCACGATCGTGCTCTCCCAGAGCCCCAGCCGGTCCAGCGTGGCGAGCACGCGGCCGACCTGTGCGTCCATGAAGGAAACACAGGCGTAGTAGGCGCGGAGAAACTCCCGCTGGTCACGCTCGGTGAACCGCGCGAAGACGGAGCCCAGTTCACCGAAGCCGACGGCGAGCGGCGGGGCGGGAGTGGTGTCGCCCGCCGGAAGGTGCAGAGGCAGGGAGTCCTCCGGATAGAGATCGAAATACTTCCTGGGCGCCACGAAGGGGTCGTGCGGCTTCATGAAGCCGGCGCCGATGATCCACGGGCGAGGTCCGAGTCTTTCGATCTCGGCGTTCACCGCGTGGGCGATTTGTCCATCGGGCTGGTCGTCGTCTTCGCCATCCATCGCCCCCCAGTGGCACCAACCCAGCCTGCCCTCCGAGAGATCGCGGCCGGCGAGTTTCTTGCGACCGAGCGGGGTCGCCTCGAAGGACTGCGCCGTGTGCCAGGAACGCGGCAGATCCATCCACCGCGCGCGGAGGGCTTCATCGCGCCCGCCTCCCAGGTGAAAGATTTTCCCGAAGGCCGCCGCGTGCCGGCCGTCCTCCTTCAGGAGTTGGGGCAGGGTGACGACCTCGGGCAGCCGGTCGCGGAGTGGCGTGCGGTTGTCGGTGATCCCGGTCTGGTCGGGGCGAAGGCCCGTGAGGAACGAGCTGCGGCTGGGGTTGCAGACGGTGTATTGCACGTAGGCGCGCTCGAAGCGCACCGACCGGGCGGCGAGTCGATCGAGGTGCGGAGTCTGGACCACCGTGTTCCCGTAGCAGCCGAGGGTATCGCGCAGATCATCTACGGCGATCAGCAGCACGTTGAGTTTCCGCGCCGGCTCGACGGCCGCGAGATGTAGCGCACTGCAAGCGGCGAGCAGCGCCAATCGAGGGAGTGCGATCACGGCGGGGTAGGCAGGGGAAAAGGCAGCTCGTCGTTCGCGGGCGCTTCGCCTCGGATGACTTTGGCCGCGTGGCCGGTTAGGCGAAGGTAGTGGTCGCCGGGCAGGCCCTCGTAAGTAGCGAAGCGCACCCCGTCCCCGGGACCGGTCGGGGGATGATTCGTGACCTTGAAGATCGCCGTGGCCTCGTCGACTTCGTCGAACATCGCCACGTACAGCATGTTGGCTCCGGCGCGTTTCGCTCCGGCGATCTGCGACCAGAAGAAGCGGCCTTGGCCGCGGGGGATCTCGTCGAGCGGGGATGTCGGCTTCATGTTGTGCCAGCTGAAGCCGGGGAACGCGACGGGCAGGAAATCGATCCGGCGTTCCCGGCACCAGGCGAGGTCGGCTGACCAGACGGTGGCCGCGTGGGTGGCGGCGGTCTCGGGCGTACGATAGCGGCCTGGGGTCCAGGGCGAGATCACGTCGGCCATCTGGATGAGTTCGAGCAGGGCGGGGTCAGCGACCGAATCGCGGTTCAGGGTCCGCCAGCCGGTGGGTACCCCGAGCATGATCGCCAAGCCGCCGCTCTCGGCGTCCGTCTTGAGGAAGGTGAGGATCTGGCGCCAGTCCTCGAGCGAGGGGCGGGGCTTGTCGTGATCCTTGAAACCGCAGCCCCAAAGGGCGAGGAGAGGTTTGCCGTTGTGGCGCAGATACGCGGGGTCGCGCGTGAGCTGGGTGTCGCGGAGGAGCTGCTTCCAGTCGGCGATGAGTACCCCGGCCTTGCCGGGCGCGAGGCTGCTAAGGTCATACATCAGCGCGTAGACACGCTCGTGTTGGCGCGCCCCGGCCCGCACGTTCTCCAGCACGGCATTGTTGGCGGCGAGCGACGTGCCGCGCCCCAGCGAGTTGATGAACCGCTGGAGGAACGCGCCGTCGATGCCGTGCTCCTGCATCCAAGCGAAGTGCCGCACGACGGTCGGGCGCAGAAACGAGCTGAACACCTCGGCGCGTGAACCGTCGGCGTGCACCAGTTCGGTGGGGAAGCGCTCCGCGGCGGGAAACTCGGAAAGGTCCGGCCAAAGGTCGACGCGTACGTTGCCCGGTGCGGGTTTGGCGCCACCGCGGGTCCAGTGGTTGTAACCGCGCCTGGCGCCATCTCCCTCGGCGTTGAACCAGCCTTGGTAGCCGACCATCACCTTGCCGGCTAGGGTACCGGGGTCGATGGGGGTTGCCGGCACGGCCTCGGCGGCGTGGATGGCGCCGCAGAGTGCGCCTAGGGCTAGCACGATACGCCAGGGGAGGGGGACGGGGATCATCGGCGAGGGAAGCAGGTGCGCACGAGGGGCTGAAGGAAGGGAGCGGAGCTGGGGCCTGAGGCAGAACAGATGGCGCCGCAACCTCACTCTCGACTGAAGCCTTGGGCGCGATAGCGCTGCAGCGTTTCGGCCAGACGCCGCACGATTTCGGGATGAGCGGCGGAGACGTCCGTGGTCTCCCCCGGATCGATCTCGAGGTTGATGAGGCGCGGCCGGAATTGTTCGGCCTTCGGTCCCGTGGCGGTGGGGGCTTTCTTTCCCTTGGGGGCCAGCGGGATGCCCTCGATCCACTTCCACGGGCCGCTCCGGATCGCGTAGACGCCGCTCGCGCTTTGCAGGACGAGCTCGCGGCGGAGGGCGGACGCGGACGATGCGCCGAGCAACGCGGGCAGCACGTTCACGCTGTCGGGCGCGGTCGTGGCGCGATCGAGGGTCGGCTCGCCGACGAGGGCGGCGACGGTGGCAAACACATCGACGAGGCCGATCATCTCCTGGCTAGTCGTCCCGGCTGGGATCCGGGCGGGCCAGTGCGCCAGGAAGGGAACCTTGAAGCCGCCTTCCCAAATGTCGTGTTTCCCGCCGCGGAGGGCCCCGTTGATCTTCAGGCCCGCGTCCATCGCGACCGTGTTCGCGCCGGTCCGGCTTCCGGGGTTGACCACCCCGCCATTGTCCGAGGTGAAGACGATGAGCGTGTCGGCGAGCGTGTTTTGCTTCTCGAGCGCGGCGAGGATCCGGCCGACGCTGCGGTCGAGATCGTGGATGAAGTCACCGTAGGGCCCGGCCGGGCTCGAGCCGCGGCTCTCGGCGGACGGCGTGATCAACTCGTGGACGGCGACGGGCGCGAAATAGAGGAAGAAAGGCGCGGGGCGGCCCGCTTGCTGCTCCAACCAGCTTACGGCGCGGTCGGTGAGGTCGCCCATCGTCTTCGGGTCATCGCGCTCCGGGGCATCGAGACCGAGCTTGCCGGTGCCGGGGTTGAGCCGGTCCGAGCGGAGGCCGAAGACGCGGTGGTCCTCGACGAAGGCGCGCGTGATGTCGTTGTGATTCTGGGGGACGGCGAACTGGTAATCGAAGCCGAGCTCAAGCGGACCGGGCTTGAGGTCCCCGGTGTAATCGACCCGCGGCGCCGTGCCGTAGCCGAGGTGCCACTTGCCGACGAAACCGGTGGCGTAGCCGTGCCTCCTCAATAGCGAAGCGAGCGTGGGGCGCGAGGTCTCGATGAGGAGCGGGTCGAGGGTGTTGGCGACGCCGCCATGGTTGAGGGGTGTGCGCCAGCAATACCGGCCGGTGAGGAGCGCGTAGCGGGTCGGCGTGCAGACGGAAGACGGAGTGTAGGCCTGCGTGAAACGCCGGCCGTCGCGGGCAAGGCGGTCGAGATGGGGGGTGCGAACCAGCGCGGGATCGGCGCCGTAGCTTCCCGCGCTGCCGTAGCCGTAGTCATCCGCGAGGATGACGATGATATTGGGCGGGAGCGGCGGATTCGCGGCGTGACTCGCGACGGCGCACCCGGCGGCGAGCAGGGTCGAAAATAAAAGCTGGCGGCAGGGGAGCAGGGGCATCGGCGGGTGCGTGGAGACGTGGCGCGGAGGGATCGGACCCAGCCGCACGCTTTGCCCGACCCGCGGGCGAAGCAATGAAACGGGAACGGAACTAACTCAGAATCTCACCCCGGCGGACAGCTCGCCGGTCCGGGGAGTCTGGTAGATCCGCTGGAGGATATGCGCCTGGCCTCGGCCGTTGTCGACGGCGCTGGCCGGGGTGGCCGCATCGTCGTCGAGCAGATTCCTTACCCGGAGCGACACGGTCCAGTTCAGGTTGCGATCCAGCAGGCGCTGGCGCCAAGCGTAGCTCACGAAGGCGTCCGTGACGAGGGACTCCCGGCCGCGGAAGGCGTTCGCGACATCGAAGGTCCCTCCTTTTTCCGGGTAGCCGATCGCGGCGGCGTCGCGCCAGCGCGCGCTGCCCCCGACGCGCGTGCCCTTCAACGGGCCCTGGTCGAAGGCGTAGCTCCCGACCACGTTGACCAACCAATGGTTGCCGCGCAGGCGGGCCCCGCCGACCTGGGCCTCGTGGTAATTCAAGCGGCGCTCGATGCCCGTGATGTAGTCCCCGATGGTCCGGGTGGCGTTGAAGGCGGGGTTGGCGATGGTCGCGCGGACCGCCGCGTCGTCCCGCACGGGTTTGACATATTGCTCATACCACGGCCGGGTGAATTTGTAGGTCTCGTTCAACTTGGAGTCATTGTACGACACGTTGACCATCAGGCGGAGCTGCCGCGTGGGATTGAGGGTCGCCTCGATCTCATAACCCTCCGTGAGGTCCGACTCGACGTCGGTCCAAAGACCATTGCCCGAATAATTCGAGAAGCGCGGCGAGCTGGCGACCTTGCTCCCGAAACCGTTGAGGACCATTCCCTCGAGGAAGCGCTCCACGTAGCCGTTCTGCCGCGCCATCTCGATCCCGATGGCCCCGTCCCGCAGCGGATTGGAAATCCGGTTCGTCAGCTCGTTATTGAAGTAGTTGAGCTTCAGGATCACGCGGTCGGAAAAGAAAAATCCGCGCAGGCCGAGATCGTAACCGGTGCCCTCCTGATTCGGCAGGGTCCGGTTGTAGACGTCGTAGTTCGTGCCCCCGGCGCCCACTGTGTTCGTGGCGGTGTTGGCAAACGCATCCAGCCACCGCGTCACCCGGACCACGGCGCCGTAATTGGTGTTGGTGACCGAGGAAGTGGTCGCCGGGGAAAAAGCCCCCTGGCCTTTGCCGAGAAAGATCCGGGAAACCGGATCCTGCGCGAAGACGAAATTCCGGGAGCTGAGGTCATCGCGCCGGATGCCCCCGGTGAGGATCAGCCGGCGGGAGAAGAGTTCCCACTGGCCGATCGCGGCATACGACTTGGTGGTCTCGGGCGCGTAGACCGGATTCAGGCGATGCAGGAAAGCCGACCGGACAGTCGGGATGATGCTCCCGGGTACCGCCGGATTGCCTGTCTGGCTGATTGCGGCCTGGCTCGGGATGAAGGCCGGGAACGAGACCGGTTGGCCCGGCGTGAGGTAGTAGCGCCGGCGAATCTGGTTTTGGGTGTCGGAGAGGAGGCCGGAAGCCAGCACGGAGGTCGTCGTCATCTCCTCCGGCTGTTGAAAGTAGCTGTCGACGTGCCGGTAGTAGTGGAAGGCCACCGCCGTGAATTGACCCAGGTCGAAGCCCTTGAGCGGCTGGATCCAGCTCAGGTCGAATTGCCGGGTAAGCGTCGCCCGGTACTGTTTCAACGCGGTGCTGCGGTTTTGCAGCGTGGCGTTGGATTCGATGTAGGGCGTGCCGAAGTAGGGATTGAGCGGCTTGGAGGGGTCGGGGTTGTTCGCCGCCAGCTGCGTGGGCAGGTAATAGTTGGTGTCGATGAAGAGCTCGTAGTCGCCTCGTTGCACCGGCTGCCAATCCTCGTTCTTCGAGTGCTCGTAGGCTCCCGCCAGCTCGAAGAAGGTCTTCTGCAGGACCTGCTGCTGCCACGACGCCGAGAACTTCTCGTAGGTGGTGTCGAAATAGTCCGACGGCCCGGATACAACGGTGTCCAACGGAAAGTCCACGCCCGGCACGCGGGTCGCGCCCGAGATGCTGGTCTGAGCCTGGGCCAGGCCGTTGACGAAGGCCTCCGACCCCCGGGATTTGAAATTCCAGTTCTGCACGCCCAGCTGCGGCGCGTTCATCACGTAAACGAGATGGTTGGTGGTCGAGAATCCCTGGGAGACGCCGGTGATGAGGTTCCGGGCCGTATTGCGGGCGGCCGTGGTGCCGGACTCGACCAAGGCACGGTCGATCGTATTCGCTTTCTGGAGCGGGGTCCGGGGATCGTTCAGCCAGGCGGACACGCTGTCGTAGGCCAGGTAGGGCCGGGGATTCAACTCGTCGATGCGACCGGTCTCCGCGTTGAGGTTGATCGTCGCGCCCTTGAAGGGCTGCAGCGTCAGGTTCAGGTAGGCGGAGCTGCGTCGCATGTACTGGAATTCCCGCGGGGTGCGCTGATCGTGCGACAAGGCGGCAAAGCGCAGCGCCATCTTGCGAGGGAGGACGATCCGGTTGACGTCGATGCTGGCGCGCCGCGAGCCCTCCGTGTCGAAACGCATCTCCAGGCCGTAGCTGTCGGCATCGAACCGTCCCGCCTTGGCCGTGGCATCGAGCCCTCCGCCCACCGAGCCCAGACCAAAGAGCAGCGAATTGGGGCCCCGGGACTGGGTCACCGTCTCCGTGTTGAAATTGTCCACCTTGATCCGGCTGGTGAAGAAATTGTTCGTCAGGGACGAGGAGCGGAATCCGCGCACGGTGAACGGCGTGCCGGTGCGCGACGTGACGGCCTCCGGATCGGAGGTGTCTCCCTTGTACGCCTGGGTGCTGGGTAGGAACTCCAAGGCTTCCTCGTAGTTCACCGCACCAATGTCGCGCATGAATTCCTCGGTGAGGATGGAGATCGGGTTGGCCAGGTCGCGCACCTGGGATTTCAACTGCGTGCCTGAAAGCGTCTCCGAGGCGTAGTAACCTTGATTAACCTCGGTGCTGACCACGAAGGGATTGAGGACGACGGTCTTCTCCTCCGCCGCGAAGGACGGGACGGCGGGAGCTAACAAGCCGAGCACGAGGAAGAGACGATGGGATAGACGCATTTGGGTTGGGGGGAGGGGAGGTGGATCCTGCGGGCGCTGGGACGGGAGGGAAGTTCGGGGGAGCGGCTCTGAAATTGATCGGAGCTTCGGGATTCCCTCGTCAGGAAAAACCGTCCCGACTCCAATCATCGGGGGACGATGAAGATGATGTTGGAGCGCGGAGCGTTTGTCGCGGAAGCGGATGAGGTGGGTGACGAGGCGAGGAGTGAACCGGCGACGACGAGGGTGGGAGGGTGTCGCATGGTTCAAAATTCAAAGGTCGCCGTCAGCACGTAGTTTCTTGGGCGGCGGAGTTCCCAGAGCACCGGAACGATGGCGTTGGTGGAGCCGTACACGGCGTTGGTGTCGTAGTCGGAGCGCACGAGACGGGGTGACTGCCAATTGGGCAGATTCTGGATGTTCAGCTGGGTTCGCAGGTTCACGTGGCGGAAGATGCGGCGCTGATGGGAAACCATGGCGCCGAGATCCCAGAACTGATCGCCGAGGAGCGGACGGTTCACGTCGATGCGGCCGTTGGGCACGCCGGCGGCGTCGGTGAGTCGCTGGTAGCCGATCGTGTTTTCGCTGCGCCAGCGGAAATTCCCCCCAACCGTCCAGCCTTTGAGCCGGCCCTCGTGGAACACGCGCGTGACGAGACCGTTGAACGCATACTTTCCGTTGCGCGCGGTCGTGACTCCATTGAGCGCAACGTCGTCGACGTAGCTTTTTTCCTGGGCGGCGGTCTGTTGCTCGAGGAAGAGGGCGTCGGCGGCCGCCTGGGCCTTGGCGGTGGCATTGGCGGGATCGAGGTTGAAAACCGAGGAGGCCTGCCCGGCCTCGATCCTGCGAAGCTCGCTCGCGAATTTCTTCCAAGTGCCGAGGCCTTGGAATTTCGAATCGGTGTAGAGATAGGCGCCGACGGCCTCGAGGTGGGTGCCAAGTTTGTTGGTGTTGACGCTGCCGGACAGCGAGACGCGCCAGTTGCGCGACGGGTTGTAGACGAGATTCATCTCGTAGCCCTCGGCGACGTAGCTCCAGGTGTCCGAAGTGTTGCCCGTGTCGACGGGATAGCCGCCGGCTTCGGCCAGGTCTCTGAAATACGGATCGCCGGGAACCTTGTAGTTGGTGCGCAGGCGCCCGAGAATGGCGCGGGTTCCGCCGACGCTGGCGTTGGCATTGCGCGACTGATTGGCGGCCGACGTCGTGAATTGGTTCACGCCGAGCGCCAGCCGGCCATGGAGGAACGAGAAACGCACACCGTAGTCCACGGTTTTGCCGAGTGAATTGGGCGCGGGGCGGCCCAGCGGATCGACCCAGGAGGCATTGGGCACCGGAAGAAAATTACTCGACCGATTGTAGGTGAGCGAGAGCCACGGCAGCACGTGGTAGACGCCGCCGTAGGTGCGGGATTGGCCGTCGGCCACGATCGAGGGCTGGGCGTTGTACGGGACGTCCTTCGCGAGCGCGAACGTCTGCTTCAGCGGATCGGTGGCGGAGCCGGGAATGGCGGGGTTGACGACGTTGCGCACGGTGGGCACGCCGAAGCTCTTGGTGTCGTCCCCCCGGTAGCCGACGACCGTCACGAGGCGACCGTCGAACCAGCGGGCCTGCCATCCGAGGGAGAGCGCCTTCGAGGTGAATTTGCTTTTGAGCGGATTGAGAAACGAGATGCGGCTGAGATTGAGCGGGGCGGACTCGTTGGCCGTCGCACCGAGTAGTCTTCCGTAGCGGTTGAGCTGTGAGAGGTTGTTCAGAACCTGCACGGAGTCGGGCAGCACGGGCACGTTGCCGTTAACGAAATAGGTCCGGGTTTGCAGTCCGTTGCCGGCATTCACCGCATCGCCGGACCAACCGCCGGCCGCCGGTAGACCGACGGTGGCGAGGTTGAATACCCGCGTGAGATCCTGGTCCGCGTCGGAGCGCGTGGTTTGGTAGAGTCCGGCGAAACTGTGTTTGCCGAACCAGCGGTGGTGTCTGGTCAAATCCAACTCGTAGGAGAGCGTGGCGCGATATTCGGCCGCACGGTTCTTGATCGGGCGAAACTGCATCTGGGCGTTGTCCGCGTAGGGGACGAGATAGCCGGGGTTGGTCGAGCCGTCGGGAAGATAGCGATTGGGATCGATCGTCACCGTGGTGAAAAAGTTAGGAGCCTGGGACTGGTTGTAGAGCGCCAGGTTGCCGCCCAGCTCGAGAAAGAGTCCGTCGGCGAGTTTCTGCTCGAGCATGAGCTGGCTCCACCGCCCGTGTTGCGCGGACGAGGGGTCTTTCCAGGTGCCGCCGTTGAGATTGGTGCTCTTGCTGAGACCGAACGTCGCCCACGGATTGGCTGATTGGTAGTTGGCGCTCGAGACGCCGCCGAACGTGGCCGCCGAGAGCTGGCCCTGATAGCGGGTGTTGATCATCGGGTTCGGCAGATTCAGCCCGACGGTGTACACCTGGGTGTTTCCGGTGATTTGGGCCAGCACGAGGTTGGGATCGAAGTCGTTGCGGGAATCGACGAGGCCGTCCGGATCCACGACGCCACGGGCGACTGGAACGGGCTTTCCATTGGCATCGAGATAGGGGCGCGTCGCGGTCCAGGTCTGTCCGGCCGGCACGAAATCGATCGTCGGTTTGCCCGCCGCCGCCCAGCGCAGCGCGCTGCCGTCGAAGCCCCACACCAGGCTCGAGGCGTTGGTGCCGAGGGAGTAGCTCTCGTGATTGAGCGTGACCTTGGTGTTCGCCCAGGGCTTGGCCGATACACTCACGGTGAGGCGCTCCTGGTTTTTGCCCTCATATTTGCGAAACTCGCGCGCCTCGTCGTGCAGCAGGTTGAGGCGGAAACCCAATTTGTCTTTGATCAGCGGTTGATTGTGGTCGATCGCGAGGCGGAGCGAACCGTTCGTGTCGGCTTGGGTTTGCACCTCGGTTTTCCGCCGCAGCAACTGGGCGCGCTTCGTGGTGGTGACGGCGGTGCCCTGCGGATTGCCGACGCCGATGAGCAGGGCGTTGGGCCCGAGGGAGAGCGTGATGCGCTCGAGGTTGTAGTTGTCGGTGGGCTCGAGGGCGGTGAAGAAGTCGTGGGAGATCGATTGGTTGCCGGCATTGGTGTTGAAGCCGCGGATGGAGTAGGACTGCCCCGTGCCGAAGCGCATCTGGGTGCCGCCGGCGCGATTGGCATCGGTGTTGTCGCCCTCGGTCGCATCGACACTCGGCGTATAGAGGAGTGCCTGGTCGAAGGAGTTCACGCCAAGGTCGCGAAGAAATTCCGGCGTCAAAATCGTGAGCGACGCACCGACGTCGCGCAGGTCCGTGCGCATGCGGGTGCCGGCGAGTGTCTCGGTGGCGGCGTACCCGGTGTCCTTTTCCGAGGAGACCTCGAAGGGGGTGAGAATGACTGCCTCGGACGAGGCCCGGGCGGGCGCCGGGGCGGCGGGCACGGTTTGGGCGACGGCGGCGGGAGAGCCGAGCGTCACGACCATGCAGGTGAGCCACGGGCAGGTTGAGAACGATTTCATAAAGTGGGGCTGGGGACAGTCGCCCTTCCAGCCTAGCAGGTTGGCGTCGTAGCGTCTTGACTGGGAAGCGCGCGAAATTGGCGAAGTTGGCACAACGCGCCGCCAAGATCCCCCCTTTGCGCCCGGCCAAGAGCGGGCGGCGCACGTCAACGCCGCCACGCGGCCTTGCGGACTGCTTACGGCTTGCCGCGGGCTTGGGCCGTGAGGTGCATCTGGCGAAACTCGGTTAGCGTGACTCCCGTGGCCAAACCGATGGGAAACTGGATCTTGATGGGTCGGGAAGGGTGGGGTGGGCGGCGCCCTCGTCGGCGCCCGGGATGGTGGTATCGTGTCCCTTGACCTCACCCTCGTCTGCGAACGACCCAAGGTGGCGCGCCATCGGGAGGCCATGCGGCGGTCGGTTGCCACGATACTCGGGATCGGCGTCTCGCGGGTGACCATCAAGGCCAGCATCAACGGGGGCATGGGCTATACCGGCCGGCAGGACGGCCTGCTGGCCCAGGCCTTGGCCGCCGTCGAGCTTCCCGACGCCTGATCGCCGCCCATGGGGCTAGCGTCCGACCCCGTGGACGGTCAGGTCGCTTCGCCCGCGCCAGGCCGGAGCCGAGCTATGTTTTCCATCGAGATCGAAACCCTTGCCCGCCACGCCGACTGGCCGCTCGCGCAGCCCGGGATTTTCCGCGAGTAGGCGTTCTGCGACGTGGGAAATCCCGCCTCCGCGCGCGTGAGGCAGGGCGTTGCGTCAACGCCCGCGCGCCACGAGATCCGAGACCGTGACGTCGCAGCGCTCCGCAGCCTCGAACTCGATCCTTAGGTAATTCACACCGAACTGAGCCGGCCGCTGCGCCGCGACGCGGCGCTCCGTCCCGCCGACGCGCACGACCAGCTCACGCGTATTCCAGCGCAGGCTCACCGCCAGCGTGCCCGCCTCCGTGATCGGCGCCACGAAGACCGCGTGTGCCGCGGCCTTGCGGTCGTCGAGCCGCGTGAAGTGGTCGTTGAGGCAGAGCTTGAGACTGCTCACGCCGGCGGGCACCTCGATCCGCAGCGAGATTTCGCCGGAGGCGCCCACCGGGAAATTCCACTGCGCGCCCACGGCTTCGCCCGCCTCGATCGGAATCGCGATCACACGCGCGCTCCCGGCGCGGACCGCCGCCTTACCGTAGGCGGTCCATTGCACCGGTCCGGTTGCGAGATCGTCACGCGTATCTGTTTCCTCCAGCCAGCGAGGATCGAAGGCGAGGAGGGCGCGCTTGCCCTCGCCCTGCCCGCTCACGACGACGATCTTGCCGGCGGCGTTCTCTACGGCGGACGCGTAGGCGGTGCCCCGATCACCGCGCGTGGCCACGGGCGGCTCGTGCAGGACCTCCCGGAAGCCGCGCCACGTCCGACCCTCGTCGGCGCTGATCGCAGCGTGCAGCACCTCCCGTCCACCCATCGCGTAGCTGCGCGGGTCGGACCAATTCTGGCAGGCGTTGGTGAGCAGGAGGATTCTCCCGTCGCCCAGGCGGAGCAGCGTGGCCGGCGAGTCGGACGAGATGAAGGGCGAGCGCTCCAACGCGGGCCAGCGCGCGCCGCCGTCGGTCGAGAAGCTTTGCCAAAGCCGGCCGCCACGATCGCGCACGAGCATCCACAAGCGCCCGTCACGCAGCTCGAGCAACACGGGCTCGATCGCGCCGTAGCGCGTGGCGTTGGGACCGTTGAGCGCGAGGATGAGCTGATCCGGCGACTCGCGCCAGGTGGCGCCGGCATCGTCGGAAAAATAAACGAACGTGCTGTGCCATCCGAGGTCGGGACCAGACTGCGGCGCCTCCATGCGCTCCGGGATCGCGCGCGCTACGGCGAGCACGAGCCGGCCGGCCTTCAACTGCACGAAGCCCCGGATCGACCCGATGTAGCCGGGCACGATGAGACGTGGCTTGGTCCACTCCCCGCCGGGCGGTCGGCTCGCGTAATAAACTTCCCAGAGCCGGCCGCGGTAGCCGCCGGGGCCTTCGCGAAAATCGTGCACGACGGCATGCAGCGTCCCATCGTGCGCCTCGAGGACTTGGATGGCGTAATAGGCCTTGTTGTGGAGCCGAAACGCCAGTGCCGGCTCCGTCCACGTGAGCCCGCCGTCCGTCGATCGCATCACGGTCGCGGTGTCGCTCTCAGGTTTGCCGATCGCGTAGAGTTCGAGGGCTCCGTCGCGGCGCGCAACCAGGCACGTCTCGTTGGTCGGCGCCTCGCGGATGACCGCTGGTGCATGGATCGTGGCAAGGTCGTGCGGCGGCGGTCGGAGTCGCACGCCAACGGGCTGCGCCGAAACCGACGCGGCCCACAGACCTCCCACCAAAATCAAGGCGCGCCGGTTCACCGCCTGGGAATGCCGCCGTCGCCATTCAGCGGCTCGGGCTGACGCGTCCAGATTTTCTCCAGATCGTGGTAATAGTCGTAGCGCAGCTCGACGTCGGTCACTTGCGCGCCCGGCTGCGCGAGCGAGACAACCACCGCGTTGTCTCCGCGCTGCACCGTCGCGGCGGAGGCGAGCGGCACGTGCAGATAAACCTCGGCCGCGTCGGGCTGTCGGGGTTCGGCGCCCGTGATCTCCTTCGTGAACCGCGCCGAGGGCTCCCGGAGCTCGCCGGCGAAGACCGCGGTTCCGTTCAACGTGACCCGCACGCGCGCATCCGACCCGGCTCCGCGGAAGCCGAGGCGCAGCACGCGGGTCCGCAGCGCGAACGGGCTGTCTTCCGGCGCCTCCGCGACCGGCAGCGTGACCGCAAGCGACCCATCGCCGCCCAGCTTCGCGGGCAACTGCTTGCCATAGGCGTAGGACCCCGGTCCGTCGTTATAATAACTCTTTGTGATGCCGAACACCTTGGCCTGCCCCGCGAGATTCCCCGGTCGGGCGAGATCACGGAAGAGATGATAAAGCCGATTGTCATGGGGGCGCGCCGAGCCGAAGGCGTTGTAGAAATTGAAAAGATAGAACCCGTCCGCGCCGCCCGCGGCGTAGTTGGCCGCGGCGCCGCGAATCTCGTCGAGCGTGGCATCGCGGCCGATCTTCGCGTCGGCGTAGCGTGCGTCGGCGGGGAACGCCACGCGCCAGCTGGTGCGCGGATAAAGTGAAGGATGCACCCGCACGCCGTATTTTTTGCCCAGCGCGAAGAGGTCGGCGACGGGCATGTCCCACGCCAGCGTCATGATTTGCGCGGGCGACACGAGGTCGACGAGCCCCTCGCGCATCCAGCGCTCGACCTCCAGGCCCGCCGTCGTGCAGTCGGCGAGCGAGGGCGGCACGCGGACGAAAAGAGATAGCGGCCGTTTCACCTCGCGCGCCAATTCGTCGAGCCGGGCGCGCACCCGGCGCACGAGATCGGTCATCAGCGGGGCGCCGGCGGCCGCCTGACCTTTGGGGAAGAAGACCTGGAAGCGGTTGAAATCGAGTTCGAAGCCGTCGACGAGGTCGCGATTGCGGTCGAGGCACTCGAACACGGTGTCGAGCCGGAGGCGGCGTACCTCGGCGTGCGAGAAATCGAGCAGGTTCCCGTAGGCCGGCTGGAACGCGAGGGGCGACTCCTTGATCGTGAGCGTGTGGCGGTGCTTGAACCAGAACTCGCTCGTCATCGCATGGCCGTCGGGGTTGGCCATGAAGTGGGCGTCGTTCAGCCGCAGGCTCGGGATGAAACGCAGCCCGAGCGCGCGCGCGGCCTCGCCGGCCGTGCGTACGGCATCGGCGCCCTGCGCCAGGCAGACGCGCGCGTTCTCCATGCGTTTCTCCATCAACGTGCCGGGCTTTTCGTCCGGGGATTTGCGCCAGCCAACACGGCTCGCGACCTTGGTGTCATAGTACAACAAGTCGCCGCCCATGCCGATGCAGAATACCAGCGTCCGCACGGGCGTGTCCGCGAGCGCGCCGATGTTGGCGCACAGCAGAGCCTCGGCGCGCGCGCGGTCCGGCACGACGAACGCGAGATCGGCGTCGTCGTTGAAGACGAGGCCGAAGTCCGGGCGCGCCGGCCGTTCCGCACCGACCGCGACGGCGGCCAGCAGGAGCAGCGGCAGATAGCACGCGGGGCGCATTAGAATTCCGCCCCCACGCCGATGGTCACGGGCGTGCCGAAGTTCTG
>JACCDP011494874.1_pt1 | contig 68754 bp, 107 predicted proteins | sample 7445841 | NCBI WGS metagenome assembly JACCDP01 (sample SAMN15323441, study PRJNA562643) | freshwater metagenome | isolation source: river surface water | place: USA:Blue River Watershed | collected 2017-08-17 | reverse complement strand
GGCGTGAGTGACGCATTAAGACTTGACAAAGGGTGACCCTGAGGTAACAGGTCTGTATGAGCTGATGCGCTTGCTACAAATGTCTTTTGTGCGGTTGAGATGTAAGACGCAACCTCACGTAAAACTGCAAACTCCTTAGCGTCTCCTTCAAGCGCAGATAGACGCTCGATAGAGCGATCCATAACTGTAAGCGCCGAGCGCGGAGTGATCTGGCGCTCTTGTAGCGCGTTTGCGTTAGCCTCGGTTACAAGAGATAGAACGCGCTGGCGAAGTGTAAGAACAGGAATGTAGTTACTGTCCTCTTTCTTCTTAGCTGCACTGCGCTCTAGTGAACGCTGGATCTTCTTGTTGATTGGAGATTCCATTAGGCCTGTCCCTTACGCTTCTTTGGAAGTAGATCTGCATCCTTTGATTCATATAGCTTTGTTGCAAGTGAGTATGCTCGCTCGAAAGGGATGTCTCCGTCACGAACACCGCGTAGCCACGCACCGCGAAGAGCTGGGATTGCCTCATACCCAAGACCTGAATACTCGGCCATAGAGTAAATAGCATGCTCTGGCGAGCCGTACTCGTCAGCGGACTTAAGCGCGATCTGTAGAAGTTCGTGTTGTAGGACAGATGCCTCACCGCGACTTGACTTCGGATGCGCCTTAGGCAAAAGATCGTTGTCCTGCTTGTAATTTGGATTTGCAGGAGATCCTGAGCGCAAAAGCTTTAGGAACGCGTTAACGCGAGCCATTGCCCACTGGTCACGAGTCTTACCTGGACGATGGCTTGATGAGAACGCGCCTGAGCCTCTACGGTAGACAGCCTTTAACATTGGAAGCGTTGCCTTACGTCCAGGCTTTGCGTTCTTGTTGTGCTCTTCTACCTTGTTGCGTAAAGCTGTTTCTGTCTTTGCAGAGAAAACAATCTTCTTAGATCCGGCCGCGGATCCTGGCTTGTTTTTCTTTGAGCCGTAGATGCGGTCTTTCTTTGGAGCGCGGCGTGAGCTTGCTGCAGTGATAGGTCCACCAACTGCCCACGCGTTACATGTACGAGACGCGGCGCACTTAAAGTCTAGTGCTTCGCAGTATCCAAGCTCTGCCTGGTCAATTGCTGAGTCAGCGTCTACCTGGCTTGAGTCACCTTGCTCTAATCCAGATGAGATGCAGTCAAGCATCTTTGGAGTGCGAACAAAGAATACACAGTTTCCGCAAACGCTTGTCTTTGCTTCCTCAGGAGTCGTATCCCACTTGTCAGCTTTTTCCTGCCAAAATTCTTCGTTAGGCTCTTTAGGATTCAACGGGCCATAGCCAACGTTGTCAATTGCGTTTTGACGATTCTTTAGATTTAATTGAATATCCTGTGTTGCAGGTGGGCACTCGTCTTCACCGTCGTTAGCTGCAAACTCCGAGTCATCGGATGCATCTACAGGAACGCAGTTAGGAACCATTTTTCCGTTCTTGCCCTTTTTCATTCCTACTTGCTTGTATCCGTCCCAGCATGGACTCTTATCTGCAAACTCAGAAGAGTCGTAAGAATCTAAAAGATCAATTGAAGCGGTGATCTGGTCGTCTTCAACCTTAACAACTCCGTCAGGGATAACCGCAAAGCGACACTTGCCGTAGTCTTCAATTGGCTGTGAAATAATCTTGCAAACGCCAGGACCTTCGTACAAAACGCAGTTGATGCACTTAACACCAATTTCCTTGTATTCGTTCTCTGCAGCAGATGTGTATCCTGCCCAGATACCTGTGCGGTCCTCGTTAAACTTTCCGTGCTTCTGGGCAATCTCTAAAAGAGCTGCTGCAAGGTCTTGCTCTTCTGCAACGATGATGCCTGCGGCTGTCATTGCCTCGTCACGCTCTTCTTGGTATGAAAACATTAGGTCGTACTCTTCATCCCGCATGTCCATGGAGATGTGGCACTGTGGGCATGGGCAATCTTCACCGCATAGACAGTATCCACCATCACAGCCAGGACATACACAGCCAACAGGGCCACATAGAGGGCAACCGTTATGGTCGTGCATAAGCTGCTCAACTACAGGCATGTCCTTATAAGGCATGTCTGCTTCTATAGGTTGAACAGCTTCAGATTTTCCCAACATATCTGCTTCAGTTGGTGATAGGAACGCGGCTAGCTGCCAACGCCATTTCTTTTGCATATCAATTCGTCCGGCGATGTAGTCTACAATGCCTTGCTCGTTTGCAGCTGTTGCAACCTGAAAGCAATTGTCAAGAGACATGATCATTACGTTGTTTGCTGCGTAAAGATCTTGAACCATCATCATCGCGTCTGCACCGCAGTCCATGTCGTCTATTTGACTGAGGTTCATAAGATCCTCAAGACGATAAGGAGCCATCGCTCCAAGCTTACGCATGTTCTCTGCTACAGGGTCAAACATAGAGTAAATGTCTTCGTAGATCTCTTCGAAGAAGTCATGGAACTGTGAGAAGTCGCGTCCTGTAACGTTCCAGTGATGTCCCTGTGCCTTGAAGTACATGTGGACTGCATTGCCTAGTGTATTGGCAAGGCACTCTACAACCTCAGGCTTTTCTACGCGCATGTTGGCGTGGTTCATTTACTGTGCTCCTTCTTGCGGCTCTTGTAATGCTGGTGGTAATTCTTCTTCTGCAGGTGTTGCTTCAGGAGCAGGAGTCCCTGCAGCTTGCTCTAGTACCTGTTGAATCTCAGGAGGTACAGGCGCTACGGAGCTTGCCTGCTGCGCGGTGCGAACCGCGTTCATAACCTCAGGCGCGATTGCGTCAAGCATAGCCTGGGTAAACTCCGGAGAGATAGTTCCCTTATCGGCTAGAAGACGAATTGCGATTTCCTTTGCGTCCGGTGCGTCTGCAGCCGAGAAGCCGTGAGCGCGTCGCCATGTTTCGTAGGAAACTGCCATACGGTCAAATCCTGAATCAGCGTCCGCTGCACGGTCATTGCGTGTAGCAACCTGTGATGGGTCATACCAAACAACGATGCGCTTAACCTCGGCCTCGTCAAAGCCTGCAGCGATGAGCGCTGGTCGTAGGTAGACGACAGTTAATGCGTCTGCGATGAGAAGCATCAACGGTTCGATGTGTGCCTTGTACAACGCTTCGTCAATTTGCAGCGCGTTGGAGTACTTAACGTTTGCTAGACCAGTTACGACATCCTTAGGAACGTCAAGTCCCTGGAGGATACGCTCGAGGACGCGATCTGCGCGTTGTGCAAGTGCAGGGTCAAACGAGCGTTCAAACTTAAACTGCTTAATTTTGTCGCCAAGTTCCGCAGGTCCACGAATAATAAGTGGCACAACCGCAGATGCTGAATCCTCATCACGAATAGGAGTCGTCATCGCGTCCATGAGCTGATCCTCAAACTCGTCCGCAGCTTCCTCGGCGGTGATGCCAGGGTTTAACTCGTTCTCGTCATCGTATGGATAGTCTGGGTCTGCACTAGCGGCAACAGAAAGTCCGTCTGGTAGATACAAAGCTCCAGCGTTCAGACGTGAGCGCGCGGTTGCGCGAAACGTTCTGTTGAGGAGAAGAAGTTCAGAGCAAAGATCAAGGATACCCTTAATTGAAGAGTCAGCCTCTTCGGAGTAGCGTGGGTGAGCTCTCCAGATGCGTCCAACAAACGCTGTGTTAGGGAGTCTGTATCCCTGTGTAGGACCAGATGAGCCAGACGCTAAAACGTCACGACGTGGAACAATTGTGTATTGGTTCTTTGCGTCAAGTTGCAACTCATCTGTTGAGCGAATGTCCCATGACTCTTTAACGCCTGAGCCTTTACGCTCTGGGAACTGAACGAGATAGCATTCACCTGTAACGGATAAGTTCAATGCCGCGTCCCGCAAAAGCCCAGCTTGTCCGCCGTACGCGGAGTCTAAGCGTGCTAATGCACGTTCTGCGGCGGCCGCAAGATTTGGGTCAATGACATCACTGTCCCGAGCAGCTACTGGATTCTCCGCAGGATTGTCAACAGCCGCAGCGTATAAACGAATACGCGATACGACGGACGCGACAAGATTAAACGCGTACTTAACTTCGCCGATGGCGTCGTAGTACTCCCAGGCTTCATGCTGCCAGTCGGTAGAGCCGCCTTTGCGACGTTGCTTAAACTTTTCAACCTCACCCTTGTCGTCTAACTTCATTTGAACAGCCGCTGCTGTAATAGGACGAGGTGCAGAGTACGGCGCTGCTGTGTAAGCGCCAGGAATAGGCGTAGGTGTAACTGCAGAGTTCTTCTTTGGGTTACGAGGAGCGCTCGCGGTGATACGACGAGATCTAGAGACAGGACGGCTGTTAGTGTTGTCGTCCTTAGAGAAAAGTGCCACTCTAAATTACTCCTCGTCGTTGATTAACGGAGTGCATGGATTATGAATCCAGGCGCGCAGTTATGAGTCCAGCTAAAGCGGACAGGGCAAATATACACCCAATTAGGATAGTTATACTTGGAAAAAATGCATATGAGAACACAACCGGGAGGGCAACCCACAACGAGATGCACCACGGGCAGGTTACGAGGTATGCTAGGTGGGAGCCTGTTTTTGTCTTGTCCCAGACAAAGGTGCGGACGGGTTCAAAGATCTCGTCGATGGTAATTAGGCGTGTAACGCGATAGACGAAGAGCGCAAGGATAATTACGTGCGCGACGGGCATGCGTTCAATCATGTATGTGTCTAGGTTCATTCGGTTGGGTCCTTTACTGAGTCCATGGTTTTATAAGGGCTCCAAGATCTCAATCTGCTGCCGCAGGTTGAGCAACCTTGGGTCTTACGAAACGCTATGATTTTCCCTGACTCTGTTAGTGCCTGGGAATCTTTTGTTTTGTCGCCAGACCAGTTTAGGCTGGTTAAGCGCTCGGAGAAGATAAGTCTCGGTCCTGAGTGATGATCACCTGCGACCATAATAATGTCTGTGCCGTCGTCCTTGGTCATAATCACAACGCGTACGCGTTCAAGATATTTGTTGCCGTTAGGCATATCCGCAAGCGCCGTCGTTACGGTTGTGTAGTCCTCGACAACATCTGGCGCAACCGCAACTATCGTCGCGGGGAAGAAATCGTGTTTTACCTTCATTACTTGCGTGTCCAAATCTGAACTGTTGACCAGCCTGATGACTCGTTAGTCAAGACAAAGCCTGCTTTCTTAATATCCTCTACGACGTTGCCTTTTGTGCCTGTCTTGCTTTTTACATTTTCTAGCTCTAAGGCAAGGCTGCGGATGGATGTGTTCTTTGACAACAGCGACCAGTCATACGTAAGTTCCGCACCTTCAACGTCAACCTTGAGAACTGTAGGGTTGAGTGCAAGTACGCTTGACCATGTGACCGCGGGAACAAGAACTGGCACTCGCGCACCGCGCTTACGATATAGCGAGTGAAGGGCTGTGCGAGATGCATCTCCGTCACCTGCCGCGTCAATCCATAGTTTTGCATAGCGCTCTTCTACAAACGGGAAGTCGTCAGCTACAACCGCAGCCCGTTCGATGTTCCATAGCGAGGAGTCGTATTCTGATAAGTTAAGATCAAGAAGTCTGCAGTTATCGGACTCTGGTTCATACGCCTTCAAAACTCGAGCGCCCTTGGCTAAAGCCTTACGAGAAAAGATCCCAATATGAGCGCCGATGTCAATTACCGTATCCGTCTCGTTCATGTCGAGAGGGCCATAGGAGTTCTCTTTCATGATGTATTTATCCCAGCGGGAATCACGATAGTGCACAGGAAGTTTATCCGCGCCCGTTGATTGAACCGTCTGCGCAACGGGATCGAAAACCGTGACCTTAACCACTGGACTTTCACGCTTATGGGTAAACGCGACTTCATACTCACCTGGAGGAACGAGCGCGTCAAAGCGGACACTGTAGTTTTCAAGTATGCTGCCTTCTGCGGGCACTGGTAGACGTGTGTCATAGAATATAGCGTTAGACGGGCATGGCGTAAGTTTTACAGTCGCACCGTGCAGCCATTCACCCTCTTTGTCTTTTCCGCGCACGGAGATAGGATATAAACCTTCAGGCCATTTCTCTGCGGAAATAGCTTCCTTGTCTCGCAATACAGTTGCTTTTTCTTTCATTGTGAATTGGCCTTATCTACTCGACGTTTCATCGCGCGATAGGTAACTCCTGACGCGCGGGCAAGCTCTGAAACTGTTACACCCTTTAGATACAACTCTCCTGCGATGACGGTTAGCTGGGTATTCGCGGTGAAAGAAGCAGACCCTGGATTTGTGCGGGCGCGATAGCGTCGCGCGAGCGGTGACAGTCTCGCAATTTGAAGTTGCTGATCTACAGGAATCCCAGGTGACGGTGGACGTTTACGTCTTAACTTTTGCTTAGGCTTTGGTGGCGTAGGGGTCGCGGTGATAAACTCGAACTCAGGGGTGTCCTTGATAACCCAACTGCGGATTGTTGAGCGACGGCGCGGAGGCGAGAAGGCGTCCGCAATAGACTGAAGGGTCCAGCCTGCATCATTGAGGTCTTTTACACGACGCCATAGTTGCTCCTTGGAAAGGGAGGCTAGGAATTCGGCCTCGCTCTTTGGGAGGTCGGGTGTGTGCGCCATGAGAATACTGTATCACCTTCGAGGACAAATGTGTACAAATTGCGCTTATAGTATTGTGTACAAACGGAGCAGAAACAGTACCTTTTGGTTAAAATGGCTTGGACGTGAGAATGGGATTCGTATAGGTGGAGACACTTTCAAAAACGTCTCCAACTATTTTTTCATTTTGCAAGCGAGAAGTAGATCTGCAAAAAATTATTTTGCTTTTCTTTTTTGTAATATGAAAGAAGACTGGCCAATGCCTTAGCACTGACCAGCCTTCCTTTGTTTAAGAGTTTAGAGCACTACTTTTACGTTGTGATCTCCTTCAAAGATCTTAGTCAATGTTGTAGCATCAACAGAGCCAGTTACGTCCAAGCCTTTGCTTGCTTGAAACTTTTTAATAGCAGACACAGTCTCATCTCCTAGCCAACCATCTTTATCAGAGCTAGCGTCATTGAAACCAAGTTCAGCTAGACGACGTTGTAGATGATGAACAGATAGAGACTTGCGAGCATATACATTTTTGTAAATGCAATTAGCTAGAAGTACCTCGTCTACGCCATTGCCACTGACAGAGTGTACAGCCTCAGGCTTGTGTGCCTTAGGCTCCTCAACCTTTACAGGCTCAGGTACGACCTCAGCGATAACCTCAGGGATTACCTCAGGCTCAGGTGTAGGTGCAGGTTCGTCTACAACTGCAGGCGCCTCAATGACAGCCTCTGCTTCTACAGCAGGGACCTCATCTACGACAGCCGCAGGTTCGATATGTTCAGTATTTAATTCGTCCATGGCGTAATAGTATTCCTATCCTAGGACTTTGACTTTGTTGGGAATTCGGTGTACCACCTGGTCACCGCAGGCTCAATCGCATCACCGTCGTAGGCATTAGCGCCTAGTCCCCATGAGCCCCAGTCCTTACCACCTGCTGTCATGTAGTAGGCAGCCTTAGCATTTGCTACAGGGTCAAATAGATCAGTAACCTTAGCGATACCAATCTTGTCCTGGAACTTAGCTAATCGGTCAACGCCTAAGCTACCAATCATGTTGATTTGGAATAGGCCGTATGAGTTGTCGCCAGTGTTGGCGTTCTTGTTGTGGGCAACAGGGCGCCCACGAGACTCACGCATGACAACGGACCATGCAGTTTTAAGAGCCTTGCCCTCAAAACCCACTGCCGCAAGTAGCTCTACGAGCTCATGCTGAGTTAATTGCTTTGCACCCTCTAGTACTACCAGCGGGTTTGTTTGCTCAATCTGTTTGATATGAGCTGGTACCTCTGTAATGATTGGACTTGACGCAGCATTGCTTGACAGCATTGATACTGAGAAGAGTCCAATTGTTATTGCCGTAATATAGGCTACGGTCGACATTGCAATTCCACGTAGTGTAAGCAACGCTAGTTCGCCTCCTTAGGTCGGGGATGGGACAACCCAATGCTGACTGCTCATTGAGCTTCTTGCTACCGATACGCTCCTCAAGCTGACGCTTGTCCTCTACCGCTTGCGTATGGCCGGAGATAAGAAGGGATGACATAGTCGTATCCTTTCGTCTCTCCGTAATTGGCTTTATTGCTAGGCGTAACTATACCACGCCAAAAGCAAAACAGGCACCCTTGGGTGCCTATTCGCCAGACTTTTCTAAGTTCTTTTCTATCTTCCTAATTAAAGGACGAAACAGAATGCTAAGTCCATACTTAGCGAACTCCATTTCAGACTCTGCGTTAGCTCGTTTCTTAGCTTTACGAGTAGAGTGCTGGATGGCAGTGATGACTGGACTGTCATGTACTACTCCATATAGTGGCATTATCACCACCTCCTTTCCTCTTGATGGCTTAATTATATCGCTATTTTGAGGGAAAGTAAACCCCTCCCCAGGGCGAACCCAGGGAGGGATTACGTTTAGACCGTCTGAGCTAGGCATGCCCATGCCACGGCTGATAACCCTAGGGCTAGGACCAAAGTGCCTCTATCCGGGGTTAGAAGGCTTACGAGGACGGCAATGAAGGATAGGGCAGCTGAGATAACAGCTGGCCAAATGAGGCTTTGCAGCCTCAGCATGAGTCTATCCAGCATTACTTAGTCTTTCGGGTCTTGCCCTTGAGTCGATCTGACGTGTTGCGGATGTCTGTGCCAGACTCGGCGATGAGCTTGCGAGCCTTGCCGTAGGTAATGCCTAGTGCCTGAGCTACCTCAACCACGGACTTTCCTTCTGAGTAAAGCTGAGCTGCCTGGTTTGGAGTTACTGTTGATGTTGTCATTGCTTTCCTTTCGTAGGTTTACTTTTGAGCAAAAACACGACTGCTCAAGATTTTGTGCCTTTTTGTGGCTTTGGTGGAGTTTTTCCATGGGTATCGCAAAGAGCTCTACCACCCCATGGTCCACGAGGTTTTACGTTGTTATCGCAGTCACTTCCATAGCCAGCTGCATCACACTTGATCTTTGAACCTCGAGTGAAGTTGTTAACGAGTGAGACGATTGCCCGCTTGATTACAGAGTCATTAACTACGAATCCATTTTCCTGATGACATGACCAACAGAGATACTCGTTCCTACGATGTGATGGATCTCTGACAGCGTTGTCAGCTCCACACTTATCGCAGGGAGTAGCTCTCTTTATTAGTCTTGTTTTATCTCTGTAATGTTCAGCACAGAGAAGGTTATCGTTTAGCTCATAGACAAGTGCGTAGTCCTGACACACCGAACACGCACCATAGACGTAGTTGTGTTCTCGTTGGTTTGTACCTTGCGTCATTATTCCTCCGTATTTGTCGTTGGTAGAACTATAATCCTTTTTCCTTTACTTGTACACTTACTTTCTAGGTTGAACTACTCCAAGAAGAGCTACCTGCTTGTGGGCAGCCGCAAGGTTGAAGAAGCGCTCTGCACGGTCATCGTAGACCGAGGCGATAAGTATAGAAGGAGTGACGAAGGCAACTACACCAGTGACCATCGCTAGGAATCCGATAAGCGTAGGCGAGGTTACGAAGATACCAATCATGGCAATCGTCCATAAACCCGCAATTACCTTAAGCGCGAATGAGACTCGGCGAGCTTGGAATCCCTTACGGCGATACTCTTTTACTGTTGACATGTTCTTGTCCTTTCGTCATTGGGTTGTACAAGATAATTATAACAGGTAAATCAGGAAGATGTAGGGTTATCCGAAGATAAACATAAGTGCGACTGCAATTGCCACACCTACGAAGGCACCAACTGGTGCCGCAACGTCTGCGTACTCGTCTAGCCAATCGATTACCGCTGTGAATGGGTTCATGATTAGCGACGACCCTTCTTCATGCGACGCTCGTGCTTGATGGAGTCGATGATGAATGGAGCCGCGATTAGTAGTACTCCTGCGAAGTATGCTACGAGAGCTGTTGTTGTTGATGACATTTTTTCTTTCCTTCCGTCGTTGTTAGGATAATTATATCAGGAAGGTTGGGAAAATGTAACTATCTGACCTTAAAGGTGTTTCTAATATTAGGAATCTTCCTACCCGCAGGGGATTTGGCGGTAATCCGCCCTCCCACGAATCCCGCAGGTGGCTTGATAAGTAGCGCGGTAAGGGCATGGACCAGGGCATCGACTCGGTCAGGGGATTTGCCTTCGCCTGGAATCCACGCGGTCATCTGGGACTCTAGGTCCGCAAGGTAGCCAACGTGGTGGACGCGGTCCTGTTCGTAGGCCAAGGTAATAGGCTCAGCGCGAAGCGCCTTGCCGTATTTCGAGTGGACTTCAAGAACCTTTACAGTTGGGTCAATTGTGTTAATGGCATTGCGTACCAACGCGCCGCCTTGGTTTACTTCCGCGACCACAGGGCAACCCCATTTACGAGCCATGGCAACAACACGGTTAGCCCACACGTCGGGTGAGCCTAAGATTGAAGCATCCTCAAGCACCCAGCTCTGCCGCTTGTAAAGATCTCGCTCGGCTGTCGACGAAACAACAACGATGCCGCATTCATCGCGAGGATTCTCGGCTACCGATGGGTCGACGCCGATTACGCGCAATGGCGCGTTCATCGCTGACATCTGACGAGTCCTGTCGATAAGCTCTACAGTCCAAAGAGCTCCTTCAACATCTGAAAGCATCTCACCGTAAAGCTCTTGTGCAGCTAGACGAGTTCCTTCGTACACACCGAGGATACCGTCCATGTAAGCTTGTGAAAGGTTTCCTGTATTATCCATCGTCGAACCTTTTGTGATGATTACCTTTTCAGGATTCTTCTCAGCTTCGCGAAGTAGCTCATAAAGAAGCGGTACGCGCTTCGGTGTAGTTGTAATCATGATTTTTGGATTCTTACCAAGACGAGTACCAATACGTAAGTTCTCAAACGCGGTAAGCCCAGCTCCATCTGGAGTCTGACGCCAAGCGGCAACCTCATCTCCCCAAGCGTGTGTGAACTGAGGTCCACGAAGAGAATCTGGTTCATCAGCTGTAAAGCATGTTGCCGTATTTCCATTTGGCCAAGTTAGTCTTCGCTTTGACGGCTCATACAGAGGTCGCTCGCTTGGAGGCGTTACGTTAATGATTCCTGATTCACCTTCAACGATAACGTCACGTACGTCAGCAGCTGTACGAGCTACCAGCGCGAAACGGCGTTGCCCTTGATTTGTGTGCTTGGCTTCTTCACGCACCCACTCAGCTGCCGTGCGAGTTTTACCAGCACCGCGACCTGCAAGGTACATCCAGATATTCCACTCATCACCTTCAGGGCGTTGCTGCTCGGGACGACCCCAAAACGACCAGTCCCATTGAAGAGCCTCAGGGTCTAGACCTGCTAGAACCTGAGCCTTCTCTTCGTCGGACATGGCCGCAATGAGTTGTGCTAGACTTTTTCCCATGTGTACTATAGTACCTTATAAAAGGAAATGTTATACGGCGACGTGAGTAGTATGCTTGTAGATCTCAGACACAACCGCAGCCCAAACTCTTGGAGTATGGGTAAGAGGTTGATAGCCTCCGGCTCCACCAATAAGTACTCGGCCATTTGCATGTTTGTTAGCGATGTCCGCAACGATGCGAGCAGCTGCACGATAGCCAGGGTAATCAAACGTTAAAGACGATAACGGATCTGAATGATGTGCATCAGCTCCGGTAGCTAGAAGGATTACATCTGGCTGAATCTCATCAGCTAGGATTTCTATCTCCTTCATAGCGTCTAAGAAGTCTACGTCTCCAGCTTCGCTACTCAACGGCCAATTGTAAGCTCCGTTTTCTGGCTCGCTTGCAAGACCAGTGCCAGGAAAGATTCCATCCTCGTGAATACTTGCCGTAACTATATTGGGGTATGCCCGCAGGATGTTTTCAACGCCATCACCGTGATGTGCGTCCCAGTCGATGTACATAGGCTTAAGCCCAGCAGCCGAAAATAGCTTAGCGACTAACGCCATGTCATTGAATACACAAAAACCAGATGAATGGTCATACTGCGCATGGTGTTTAGCTCCCTGAGGATTAAACGCGACCTTTGCTTCGCCACTAAGGATCTTTTCATACAGACGAACAGTTCCCGCAGCCATTTGAAGAGCTACGTTGCCTAGATGCGTCTGGTCTGGGTACCATTCACCGCAATGACCTTTGTCAAGTACTTTAGAAATGTATCCATCGCTGTGAACATGGCTTAGCAGATCTCTATCAGACTCAGATGCAGATGGAGTTACCATTACTGGATCTAAGTTTTCAAGGAGCTCTACCGCAAGCTTAGCTCGCATTGGATTTGTTGGGTGACTGCCATCACCGCTTCCTAATTGCCAGTCCAGGTAGATGTCGTCGTAAGCAATGTGAAGCTTACTCATCGTTATCATCTTCTAACGCCAATAAGAACTCTTCGAACTCTTTGTTAATCAAAACATAGCGGCTACGCTTCTCACGCAACAGGTTGATTGCATCCTCTGGCTTGTGTCCCATTTGGATTAGAGCTAGAGCAGCGGTAAGACCAGAGCGATTCAACCCAGCTTGGCAACGAATTAAAACCTTGTTGCCATCGCGAACTTGGTCAACCGCAAATGAAGCTGCGCGATGTAATGCTTCCATGTCGATGTGAGCAATTCCGGAGTCATAGAATCCGAACCGTAGTTCCTCGACCATCCAGTCAACTGGCTGTGCCCATGCGTAAAGTGTAACTACCGCATCGAAATCTTCTTTAGTGATTTTACGAGTTGCGTGCAGGTTTACAGAGTCTTCAATTGTGTCATCGTCATCCGTACCGCCAACCCATAGGTTAGGCATGATCTCACTCCACAGTGGGAAATCCCAGTCATCAATTTCGTGAGCTGGTGCGTATCCTGTTTCGATGTTAATTACCTTTGCCATGTCTTTTCTCGTCTCTTTGTCATTTGTCATTATAGTACTATTATATCAGGATAAGTTACCTGTCGGTAACTTACTCTTCTTGTATGTATGTATGAATCTCTCCACCGGAGTAGATGTCATGTTTGCAAGCTGCTTGTATAGCTCGCCGTAATATTTTCTCTGCAGCTTCAGGAGTCTTAACCTTTTGAAAGTCAAGAGCTTCTAAAGCGCCAAGAGCTATGTCACCACCGCTACCTGCGTAGTAGACGTTCCTAGCTTCTCTGTCCCAGCTGTAGTCATTGAATATTGGGTATATTACTCCGCGTACCGAAACAATTAAGTTCGAATCGTGCCAAGCAGCATCACCATCTTCTTTTCCTTCAAAGCCCGCATCAACGAAAGCTTTACGAAGTGACGGTATAAACTTCTTTGTCATAAAAACGTCGAGGTCTTCGCTACGAGTAGGGACTGGAGGTTTCCAACCGAACTGCGCAATGTTGCCACCTCGCGAAGCACCAGACACCGCAATGAGAACTCCATTGTTGTCTACTATCTTATGAGTCGCAAGTACCATGAAACGACCATCTTCATCAGATGCTCGTGAATCACAACCGATGACTGACCAGCCGTCGCCTTGAATCGCCGCAAGAGTAGTCACGGTATTCCTCTCCCAATAAGACGCCTATCCAGGCGCTAGGTAAACTGTATCCTAAGCGCCTGGACTACGTCTTACTTTACGAGATCAATTATAGCCACTGGAACCGTAATGTTGGCAGATTCAACTCTACCTGTCACTGGGTTTACGTGGGCAAACCTTCCAACGGGTGTTTCCAGTCTTACAGTGACCTTCTTCTGCTTCATCCCTGTCACGGTTGCCTTTTGGCCAACCATGTAACGAGTCGCAGTTAGATCATTGAAGACTACCGTATCACCGATGTTAAAGTCTGCAAGTGTCCGTGAAGAACGTGAAGCCTTTAGGCGTGCGTCAATCGCGTCCTTTAGTCTGATTAAGTCAGAATCGTGGGCTCCCAAGGTAATCTCGGCAACCAATGTCTCTATACTCATGTCTGTCCTTTCCGTCGTTGTTATAGTACTATTATATCAGGTTCGGTCAGGAAAGTAAAATTAGGCTTGGTTAGGGCAACGCTCGAAGAGCTGTACCAGCATCTGCATGCTGGTTCTACCCGTATCCTCCCAGTCCTTGTAGACTCGCTTCCACTCATCGGAAGAAGCCTTAGGGTGATAGACGATGCATTGACAAGGAGACGTAGACAATTCTTCCACGGCTCTTGTCTGCTCAGCAATTTGGTCCATTACGCATCTACCTCGGCACGGAAGTAACCGATACCCTGCTCAGCTTGAGCTAGGTCTTCTACCCAAGGTAGACGCTTTCGCTCGGTATCTAGAAATGCGCTGGCATAAATTACTGCCTCACGCTTTGCAGGTCCAAGAGACTTAAATGCTCCACGGCGTGCTTCGCCAGTCGCAAGGTCCTTAACCTCTACTAGCCAGGCAGCGTTTGGTGCCTTGCTCTTATGTAATGTTGCTACTATCATTGGTGTCCTTTCGACATTGTTAGGTAGGCAGTTTAATGACGTACCCAGGTCGTTCTGTAGCGGATTGGAATACACTACAGAAATCTATTAAGCGTCTTCGAACAACTTTGAGCGAAGAGCTTCTTCATATTGGTCACCGCGCCAGGAGTTAGATCCGAAATGGATATCTTCCTCAACGAGCTTATCCAAGCTTAGGACAGCGGTATGTCCTTCAGTCTCGAACATGATGACAAGCTTTACGTCTGCCTGTTCAGGGTCATCAACGAGAGCTACAGTGAACGGCATCCCGGCAACACCATTGCGATGATGGGAAGAGTCGATTATTTGTAATTTATCTGCGTTCACTTCTTTCTGTCCCATTCTGGTCGTCTCTTCGAAATCTCGTACTTCGAAGAATCTAGCTCGTGCTTCTTAAGCCAGTCCTTTGCGATGTCCTCGTTAATGAACTGTCCTAGCCATTTGTCGTTTTCATCGAATACGTTAACTAAATCATACAAGTCGCTCATAGTAAACTCGCTCGGTTCTTGTCCTTGATTGGAGTATAGGCTTTACTTTTTCCAGTTATAGGCTGAATGTATCCGTAGCGAGCTAAACGGAACCGAATAGCTCCGTGGGTAACGCCAATACACTTGGCTAATCGGTAGACGGTTACACCTTCAACCGAATGAGCGTGCCATAGCAAAGCTGTGTACTCTTCTGCAGCCGCACGATGCTCTGGTTGGTCCCAGCGAACTTTCTGCGCAAATGGCTTAAGTTCTAGTAATCGTTTTAGTGTAGCTTCACTTGGGACGATGAGTGTAGGGTCTGCTACCTCGACTTCACGCATTTCTAGCTCCGGAACTGGGAAGTTGCCAGGGTTAGATAATACGTGAACAAGAAGAGATGGCGAAGCGGTGTTTTCGATTTGACGAACACGCTCGCGTGTAACTCCTAATGCACTTGCAATCGCTTGGAGCGTCCAACCCTTCATGCGAAGAGCTTTTACGTACGCCGCACGGGTTGGTGCGTCCTCTATGATGTTTACAGCGGCAGTAGCGATAAACGGCAACGTTTGATGTTGCGTTACTGGCACCTGCTTTTTAATTCTGGGTCGTTTTTCCATTTGTGTTCCTAATCTATTGAAAGTGGGTCGCATGCTGGGAGCGTGTGTGTTCGCCAGTCATATAAAATTTGGTCAAGCACCTGCGCTTGTCTTTCTGGCATTCCCATGGAAATGACTTCCCTCACTGTGGAGATAAATCTTTCGCTCTCTGCCTGGTTAGCTTGGTGGTTGGACTCAAGGTCACCGCATGTATCGCAATACTCCTTCAGCATTACGCAACTACCGGGATCTGACTCTTAATGCGAGCCATCAAATCTGAGTTCATGTGTGACAGTCCGTAAAATCCTGAGTCCTGGCAGAATTTCTTTTCCTTGCCAAGCGCGCGGAGGATTAGCTCGATGTCCTTGTCGGTAAGTTCGATATTCATGTGATTGTCCTTTCGTCGTTGATAAGATAATTATATCTTATTTGTGCCAAGAAGTACAGCCATCTTGACTTTTTCTGCTGCATCTCTGTTAAATCCACCAATGTTGTACTCCATGATTTCATCCATGTCTGGGACTCCAGCGTCGTAACGCTTCCAATCATAGATTGTGACTACTGTTCCATCGTCAAATGTATGTTCCCATTCGACGGTAACCTTGTCACCTGGGTAGTAAAAAGTTGGTTCACCGAATACGGAGTTAAGCTCACGCATGGTGGTTGTGATGTGTCCTTGTAATGATGTTCCTATTGAAGCGATACCCATTGTCGTTCCTTTCGTCGTTGTGTCGTTATGGTTTAATTATAACATGTTTACTTGTCAAAGTAAACAATCTCGGTAAATTCCTTTGCCCAACCGGTAAGTCCAGCTTCCATCTTGTTTTTGTGATGTCCGCAAAAGAATAGATCTCCGGAGTTCCCGGTAACCTTCCAGATTGCCTGGGCTGTCTGGCAGGAGTCGCAAGGAACCCAGCCGTATGACTCTTGAACTGTCTCTTCTACTACTTCTTCAGTAATGGTAGACTCCACGTTCTCTCCTTTGGTTAAGTTAATCATACTCAGTTTAGAAACTATTGTTTGTGTTGTACCAACCTTCGCGGGAGTTTTCCTCACCGCACTGGTTGCAAACCCATTCAGCAGTCCATGTGACCGTATCATGGGAATACTCTTCAAAGCTTGGAACCTCGTAGCATGCGTCACACTCGTCGTTGCCACAGTCAAGTTCTTGAAGGCTCTCGCTTTCATGAGCTCCCGCAATCTCTGGTTCAAACCCAGAGACACCTGGTGGATAGTTACTTGTCATTACACGATTTCTACTTTTATAATGTCGGTAACATGGTCAATTCTCCATGTGGCATTGATAATTTCAATTGCCTTTTCGTAGGAGTGTACTTCATAAACGGGTTGTGATGTCTTTCCGTCTTTTCCAACTACTGTAAGTATAAGGCTATTCATTTAATCATTCTCCCTTGTTCGGTGGTTGATAGTCTAATTATAACATGTTTATAATAAAAAGTACAACACCGTAAAGAATGAGGCTGGCCGCACCATTCCGGGATACGACCAGCCTCAAACATGTGGACAGACTTTCACGCACGAAGGCTTTGAGTCGCGCCTCACTTTTTGCGCAGTACCTGATGTAGATCTTGCTATCAGGTTTTACTCCGAACTTTCCTAAGTTAGTTTTGTTCCGGTCTCTGTCCTGAACCAAGCTGCCCCTACCCGCGGCGCCGTGTCAGCTTATCGGGAGTAGTGTCCCCATGGGATACCCTTACGCTCCAAGATTCAGTAAGTCCAAACCTAAGTATTAAGTTGTTAGTGCTATTATAACATGTTTATTCCCATTCGGTAATAAATACTGCCTCGAAATCTTCTATTGGTCGTTTTAGACCAATCCGCGCCATCTCCAGGTATCTAGTAACGTCCGCGCGTTTACGGGCACGAAACTTAGAGATGCGTTCTCCTGTATGAACATCACGGATTTCCCAGATGCCCGCAGCTTTATTTCTCGCCATTAGATGACCGTAACCTGTCCCTCGTAGGCGTTGCGAAGCTTATCCGCAAGTTCCTGGAGTTGTACCTGCCATGCGTGAGGTAGAGCTAGGTTCTCACCTTGGTCGCCTGTACCACCGGTGAAGACGATGTCACCCATAATGATGTCTGTCATACCAAATGACTTTTCCCATAGATGAGTTCCAATTACGTTAGTCGGTAAGCCAGTGAGCTTCCCTTCTTCGTTACACCAGAGAGTTAAGTTCTCCTGTAGGTCAATTGCTTGTACCCAACCACCTACCGCATCTTGTAGCTTTCCAAGAGTGTCCTCTTCAAGATCTAAGACTTCTGTCGTGAAGTCTGTGTTAATTCGCAATGCTGCTATCATGATGTATGTATCTCCGCATCTGGAAACCACTTAAGAAATGTTTGAATGAGATGGTCGTAGTCTCCTGAGGTCATCTCTTCGGTGAACTGTTGAACCTGCGCATGACGTCCTTGCCGCAACAAGGCTTTGCGTCCAGCTCCAATGAATGAGTAAGCGTTTCCATCCGTAACTTCGACGCTCATTAGTTGTCCCTGTGATTTAGAAAGTCTTCAATGACTGCTTGAATCGCATCATTCACATCATTGGCAAGTTGATCAATTTCTTCTTTGGTGAAGGTGATCTCTTCGTCTACTTCTTGGTCCCGCATGTACTGCCAGTAACCTTTTAGTTGCTCAAGGGTTAGGCTTGAGTCGTAGATAACTACGTCTTCTTCGTTTGACATTTTGTATCCTTCCGTCGTTGGTATGGTTTAATTATAACATGAATCTATTATAAAGTAAACAATTGAAGGTACCCTACCGGTGAGTAGGGTACCCGCAACTGAATTACTGTGCTACTTCTATTCTTTCAAACCACTCATCAAAGATTTCTTGGTACTGACCTGAGAATCTGTCAACATTATCTGGGAAGTAGTACTTAACACCTTCATCTACTTCATAGGTTCCTAAGTTTAGAAAGAAGTACTGGTTGTCTGGAGTTCTTAGGAGAACTGAGTCTCGGTATTCATCCATAGGATCATAGTGAGATACTAACACCGCATCTTGTGGGATCTTATCTGTAAGTACATCTTGGAATGTTGTTGAGCTCTTTAGCTCTTCAATAAGAGTTGATACTGGTGAGACTTCTGCATCCTTAAGGAGGCTGTGAACTTTTGCTGAGTTATTCATTTAAGGTTCCAATCCTTTGTAGTTAATAAGATAATTGTATCATGTTTATAATAGAAAGTAAACAAGGTGGACGCTTTATTAGCGCCCACCCTGAATCACTCTTATTCGTCGTCGTGGTCTTCTATTCCACCTTCAAGGTACTGGCCAACCAGTTCCTTAACCTTTGGGCCAACGATTGCCCATACTGACTCGAGGTCACATGACTTCATGTCCTCGAGTGAGAAGTCCTCGAATTGAATTCGAGTATCAAACTCGTATACTGATGCGTAGTTCTCGAACCATTCAACGATCTCGTTCGCAACTGCGTTGTTCTTGTTAGCCATTTGATTTCCAATCTGTTAGCGTGTTAATAAGATAATTGTATCATGTTTATAATAGAAAGTAAACAATAGAGCTAGAGTGCCTTTTGGCACCCTAGCCCTTTAATGTTACTCTTCGTCTTCTAAGATGTCTTCGATTGACTTAGTGAGTACCTTTGCTAGTCCTTCGCGGAACTCTGCAACTGCCGCGTCAAGAATCGCGTCTTTGTCAAGAGCTTTTGCGAAGTCTTCAATCTTGACTGAATCGTCCTTGACTCCGTAAAACTCTTCCTTTACTAGGAAGTCTAATTCGCCGCGCATCTCGCGGTCTGCAGCGTCGATAATCTGAGACGCTATGTTTTGCCCAACCAGTGAGTCATTGATACTCATTTGAAGCTCCAATCGTTTGTGCGGTTAATAGGATAATTGTATCATGGTTCTATTATAAAGTAAACTACCCTTTAGAATTCTCATAGTCCCAGTAGCTTTTGGCCAGCTCATAAAACATCTGCGCCAGTCCTGGGGTAATCACATACCCAACCTGTTCGCAAGACGAACGACAGTATCCGTTCTCTAAGTCCTCGGTTAGCTCTGGGTCTTGTTCGACGTCCGCGCCTGAGAAGATGTATCCCGTATCGGACATGGTAAAAAACGTGTCCATGCCTTCATGGGCTACGTAGATGTCTTTCATGCTCGTCCTTTCGTCATTTAGTGGGCAGCCAGCGGAAGAAAGTCTGGTAGACTCTCGCCTACGGTTTCATGTCCGCTGGCTGCGTAGTACTATTATATCAGGTTTGGTAGAACTTTTTTACGAAGTTGGTTACAGTTCGGTACGCGTTCTGGAGGGACCCGTTAACCCTTTCCATTACCGACGCTAGGGTTGAACCGTCTGAGAGGCTCTGAGCCAGTCTGGTTGCCACCGCAGTGTTCGCGTTAGATGTACCAAGGCTGACTGCTTTGACGCCGTTCACGTCTGTGACGGTGTGTCGCCCTAAGGCTACGAGGTCAAGGTCAGGTCCGCTATTGGAAATCAACATGATGGGATAGACGATGCCTTGGACTTGCTTGACCGTGTATGGACGATCTGTAGCTCCTACCGCAATTGCTTCAGGGATACACGCTGGGTAGTTAACCTTAGTTTGGTTAGAGTTATTGCCCGCAGCAATTACTGTTGCTACGTTCATTGAGGCTAGCCCAACGATTTGAGATTGTAGTCGAGGCTCTGCCGCAATCGGACATGACGCCTCGGCGTATGCTCGTCCTAGTGAAATCGAAACCGCGCCGACGTTAAGTCGTTGCGCGTTAGCTGAAACCCAGTCCATTGCTGTTGCAAGACCGCGAGTCGTGTATGAATTGGCAAAGCCTTTAGCAGACATGCCAACGATACGAACGAACACAATCTTTACATTTGGATTAGTAGCTACCGCCACTGAAGCCATCTGCGTTCCGTGGCTGAGTGCTCTGTCTTTGACAAGCGCTGGATCTAGGTGAGCCGCACCAGGACCTGTCATTGACGCTTGCCCATTAGGGCACTTGCCGTACTCAATGAAGCAAGCTTCCTCTACGATTGCAGCCTTAGCCCAATCGAGTTTTGTGTTGATACCGGAGTCGATGATGACAAGAGTTTTGTCGCCTGTCGCATGCGCCGGAGTTGTAAGTAGCGATAACCCTAAGGCTGCCGCAATCAGTAGTACTTTGGTTTTCATCTTTTCCTCTTTCGTCGTTCGTTGGTTGATTAAGAATAACCGGTGCAGGTAGAGTAATCTGACGGAAGGTCTACCCGCACCGGAGCTTGTTACGCAGCGTTACGTGCGCCAATCTTTGTTAGAGCGTCTGCCGCAGCTTTTCCGATTTGAAGAGCAGCGTCTGCTGGATCTGTTACATCTTGTAGAAGAGCAACTGATGTTCCCTTAACAATCTCGCGAACGTACGCAAGTTGATAAGAGTGAGCGAAAGGAATCCACAAGACTGCGACTCCGTTCTTTTCACATTCCTGAATCCACTTTTTAGCTTTCTCAGTCTCTTCTGGAGTGTAGCAACCATCGCTAACAACTACGAGTAGACGAGCGCCAGTTCCATTAAGAAGATTTAGAGAACCATCGAGTGCCTTGAATGCCTTATCGAACTTTTCAGTTCCATCAGGAGCAGAGTATACGTTGACCTCTGAAAGATGCTGACCTGGCTTGAGTGTAGGGAATACACCTGAACCGTAGTAGACCATGGCGCAACGTCCTTGAACACGTCGCACAGCTTCTGACATTGCCCAAGCGGTAACTGCCATTGGCTGCATCGCATCTGCCATTGAGCCAGAGATGTCAACCATAACTCCAACGTTAAGTGTTGGGTCGTCGGTGTGCTTGCGCACTGTACGCTTCCATGGCTCTGCATGCATCATCGAACCTCTTGCTTGATACGCAGCTTCCTGAAGCATCGCGCGAGTACGTAGACGTCCTGGAGGAAGAATTGAAGTTACTTCCTTCTCGTCGCGCTCACGGTACTTTGCACGCTCAAGCATGTTTGCAATCTTGACTGCTGCCGCACGCTCTGGGCCAGATGGTGCACGAGTCTCCTTGATGCGTGAGTAGCTGCCATTGCCTGCTTCGCCTGTAGACTTGTTAAAGACTTCCTCGGAAATCTTTTCATGGTCTTTTTGCTGCTTGGCAGCTTTCCCACGAATGTCGACAACTTCTTTCCACTCTTCTTTTTGCTCTTGTTCTTGAGCTTCGTCGCCAATTGCAATTGCAATGTCTTCCGCAGCTTCTTCGAGAGACTCGATGATGTCTGCAATGATACCTGCCATAGCGGCAGCCATCATCTCTTCACCTTCAGTCTCGCCATTCTCGTCTGAAACGTCCTTGATGACTGCTTCCCACTCGCGAGCAAGATCGTAGAGTGGTAGAGCATTAAAGTGACCTTCGTACTTTTGGAATCGAAGCCAGATGTCACGAAGTTGTGCGTAGCGTTCTGCGCCGAACCAATCTGAAACCATACCTTGAACGTCTAGAGCATCTTCTGGGTCTAGAGACCCCGCATCAATGCGAGCACAGACTAGAGCTGCCAACTGCGCCATTGCGCGAGTTGTGGTGTTCTTTTCCAAGTTTTCACGAATATCATCAAGGATGATGTCCATTGCGCAAGCGCGTAGGAATACTCGATTAGCTGGGAAGTTTTCTACACCGAGAGCTTCGATACGAGTCTCTTCAAGAATCGTAAGCGCCATCATCTCGTTCTTTGAAAGATCTTCGATAGCTTTTAGTAAGTCGTAGCGTGAGTAGCGAGCATGGAGTGCCTCATGGAAGATTGCGCCGGATGCTCGTGGGAAATCGAATTGTGTTGTGCGATTGCGAATGTCGCCAATCGTCTCTGGAGTTACTCCTGCGCCGAACGCAATAGCAACGTCTACCTCAACCTCAGCCATGGGTGGGTTGAAACAAGCAGGTGCTGAGCTGCCAGCGCCTGGGCCAACGTAGGCAACGATGTCTGAGCGTCCTGCCCAGGTGTTGACTAGCTCGCCGAGCTGAGCTCCGACCTTTAGCCACTCGGCTGGAGTCTGCTCCGCACGAGTCTTTGAAACCTTTAGGTGTGCCATGTTCTATCCTTCCGTCATTTGAATAGTACTATTATATCAGGTAAGTGGGGAAAAGGAAACTCCAGACACCCATCTGGAGTTCCCTTCCCTACGCCAAGGGGAATTAGATCTTGGCTGGTCGGCATTCCTCGCCGTACACTCGTGTGAGCACGTCCGCAACGACGGGGCGGTCGAGCTCTGGAGCGCAAGCGATTAAGTTCGCGATAGCGAACTTTGTGCCGAACGATTTAGAGATGTCGCGGAACGCTAAGAGTTCACGCATCTGTGGGCACCAACCACACTCGCCAGATGCCTGGCGACGATTGATGTTCTGTGCAACTGTGACGATCTGTGTAGATGCGCCAAGCTTTTTAGCGAGTGACCAGTCTGTGGTCATCTCTGTTTGAACGATGAAGCGAGATAGCAACGCTTCTGATAAGCGAACTCCAGGTGCATTTGGATTAGTAGCAGCAATGACGTAGAACCCATCTTTTGCTTTTACAGTTCCGCGCTCTGGGTTTGCAGTGATTGTTAGTTCCTTGCGTCCATCCATAAGTCCGTAGACTCCTGAAAGAACCTTAGGATCAATAAGACCAATCTCATCGATTAGTAGAGGTACACCCTGCTCTGCAGCTTTTACAAGTGGACCATCTTCCCAGACGAATCCTCCTGTTGGAGTTTGTACGTAGCCACCAATGAAGTCGGCAAGTTCTGTATCGCCTGTTCCCATGATTGTGTAGAGCTTTTCGAATGCAGCTTCTACAAGTGCAGTCTTACCGCAACCTGGAGCTCCATAAAGAAGAATGAATTGCTGGTCCATACGCGCCTTGCGAAGAACCATAACGTCGTCATGCTCTCCCCACTTGCGTGAATGGTATTGCTCGCCATTAGGACGAGTGTAGACGGTGTCGCCTACAAGTGCATCTGCTGATACCACAGGGATAACCTTTGCTTTAGGGGTTGGTCGTGCGTTTACTTTACCCTGAGCGAGAACCTGTGAGTCTAGAGATGAAGATGTCTCTGGATGAATGCTCTGGATAAGAGCATCAACTAGTGTAGTGGAAATAACAAGGTCTGGAGACAGAGCCTCGAAGGTTTCCTTCATTGTTTCAATTGTTGCAGTCATTTGTTTGTCCTTTGTCGTTTGGGTGTGGGTATTAGTCTACGATGAATTCGCCGAAACCAAGAGTGCGGCGCACTCTGGTGATACGTCCAAGAATCTTGTAAGGAGTCTTTGATAGACGAATTGACTCAAGATCTTCTTGCGATACCTCAATGAGAAGAGGTTGCTTGTAGAGCGTGTAGCTATAGGACTTGAGCTGTGAAAGCGTAGTTGCTAGGTAGCCAACTCGAGAGTCAGCAGTTTGTAGTGCCTTGTCCTTGTCAGCTACTTCGTACGTTCCGAAGGCGTTGATTGGCAGTGAAGGAAGAGAATAGGTCTTCCATGCGCGTCGAGGCTTCAATTTAGAAATCTGTCGGCGGTATACTGTTGCGGGTACTGCGCGACCATTGGAAGAGATTCCATCCGGTGTAAGCAGCAGCTGGTATGTTGAAATACCTGCGCGGAATTCTAGGTATAGGGCTTTGCCTACAACCTTGTCTTTGTCAGCCATTGTGTATCCTTTCGTCGTTTGGGTGTGTATAGTACTATTATATCAGGTTTATTGCGTAACCATCTTGATAGACTTAACCAATGCTTCGTCATCATAATGTTCGGCATTCTCGTAGTCAGCTACGACATCACGCCACTCGTAATCTGTAAGAATAATTGATTTGTTCTCAGAGTACTCGTAGATATCCTCAGCCTCAGCTTTGGTACGAATAACTGGAACTGCAACAATGTCATTGTCGCCAAGCTCTGCAAGGCGCTTTAGAATGTCAGCTTTGGTACTCATGTGTTTCCTTCCGTCGTTGTGTATAATACTATTATATCAGGTAGATGTTATTCTGGACAATCGCAGGGACCATAAGGGTCGAATGAACAGAACTGGCATCCCATCATCTCGTCATGGCGCTTGCAACGGTACTTGAACTGATGTTCATCGCAGCACACGAACAGTGCATCCTCGATGAAATAAAACTCTGTTTGGTCGATGGTAGTCATTACTCCTCCTCATCCAGCGGGTAGAGGTAGTTGCCCAGGTCAATGCCTAGTCCAGTGCGAATGACAACCTCGCCATTCGTATCGATAACTACGACTGAACCGTACAGTCGCTCGTCAACCCACTCGCGTAGGTGGTCTATGGTCTCTAGGTCTGCGACCTTGAGCTTATGTAGTGAACTCATGTGTTTTCCTTCCGTCATTGTGTATAGGACTATAGTATCATGTTTGAGATAAAAAGTACATCAGGTGCGAAAGCTTTCGCGCACTCGCGGCCAACCGGCCAAAGCCCTTGAGAGTTTTCGTCGTTCTCTGAACGTAGGATAGCTCCTGAGTTTGATATAGGTACCATGTAGGAATTCTTTCCTACCTTACGTCCGCACTGGACGCAAGAACGGTGGTTACCAGGTTGCTTAGGCTCTACCCAGTTAACGTAGTCGCCGTATGTAAGCTTTTCCATTTAACTGTCCTTCCGTCGTTTGTCTTTAAATTTAGAACGATGAAGGCGCCGTATTGTTTCCGACCCTTGCAAGTTGAAGCCGTTCAGGTGACCAGCGGCTGCCCCTTCATCGTTATGGTACTATTATATCAGGTTTAGCAGTAACATGTACCTGTTTTTGATGGAATTGTAAAACAATTTCCACAGACCACGGGGTGGAGGGTCTGAACAGGCTTGTTGGTAGCTCTGTGACTTGATAGTCCAGAGTTGAATAGCTTTGTGGATACTGAATAGTATGAGCGACCAAGGGCATTAGCAATGTCCTTGATAGACTTACCGGAAGCTTTCATAACTTCCATCTTACGAATCTCAGCGATGGTCCATTCGGACCCTGTATTTACTGCCGCGTCTAGTGAGACGCTTTGTGTTTGGATAAGCCAGGTGTTCATTTGAATCCTTCCGTCGTGTTGATAGTACAATTGTATCATGGTTCTATTATAAAGTACAACAGGCTAACAAACAAAAAGACCCCTGGCGTTTGCCAGGGGTCCTTTTATAAACTATTAGATAGTTTTGATGAAGGTGTATGGAGTCTTGACCAGTGTTGCTTCGAAAGCTTCTGGGAAGAGCTCCTGCAGGACCTTACGGTCGATCTTGGAATTAGTTGAGTGCGCAAGCTTGAAACGCTCTACACCACCAATGATTGCGACATCCGCGTCACCTAGAAGTTCGCGGAGGATAGCTTCTGCTTCCGCCTTCTTCTCTTCGTACGCCTTAATCGCATCCTTTGCGAATGTGAATGCTGCCAATGCCTTTTCGGCGGCTGCAGCCTGGTTGGTAAGGTCTACCTTATCGGTAACCTTTTTTACAGTGGAGACTTTCGTCTCTGTGATTACGGTGCTAACCATGTGGTTACTTCCCTTTCGTCATTCTGTCATTACCACCGCGGTTGCGATGATGGTTTAATTATATCAGGTTTATTCGGTAAGTAAAACACCACCGGCACATTCAATGCAGACAAGCCAGATGTCGTCCTCTTCTTCGACGCAGATGACACAGGGGGAGAACCGGTTGTTGATGAAGCCTATAGCTACATCACAGTTCTCACACACCGTATCATCCGCAAAGAATTCTGCGAGATCCAAGGACTCAGCTTGCTTTGCCTGTTCGGCGGTCTCTACCACATACAGTTGAATGCTCACCATGGGTGAGACAATAAACGGATGTTAAAGAGCTGACTTAAGAAGTTCCTGGAGTTTGGCAAGCTTCGCGTTGGCCGCATCCAATTGAGCTTGGATGTCCGCCGTGCGCTCCGCTACCATCTTCTCGATTAGGTAGTCTACTACCGAATTCGAGCTTGTAGGCATAGGGGTTACGTCAACAAGCTGGGTCTCGACAAGCTGGGCCTGAAGGTGTTCACGTTGAACCTTCTTGGTTGGGTACTTGTAGATCTTGCGAGATGGAGTAATTGTGTCAGAGAAAAGGCGCACGCCTTCAACTGCCTCGGCAACCGTACGAGTTGGAACCGGACCCGCAGGAGCCCAGTATAAAGTTGCTGGGTTCCACGACATCCTTCCGCCGTCCGAACGGACGAGCTGCTCTTCATGAGTCTCCTTACGTGCGGAGACAAGTCTCTTATCCATAAGAGTTTTTAATTCAGTGCGTACATGCATTTCACCAAAGGCTCGTCCTGCATGTCGCGAGGCTGCCTCAGCAATTTCAATAACGCTTAATGGTTGTGTTGAATGAGTTAACACGTGATAGACAGCGGTGTTAACGCTTATGTATTGTTTAGTATTGATGGGAGTGTCCTTAGTGTCGTTTACGTTTAGGTTTACAGGAGTTGTAAACCTAGCCAAGTGTTTCAACTGCGGCATGTAATTCCTTTCGTCCTTTTGTCCTGCTGAATCAATTATAACAGGAAACTTTCGTTTTGGTCAGGCAGATCGAAAAAAAGTTTTAGCCAGCTAACTTCCCGCTATGTACTAAGAAGTGGGATGCCCCTAGGCATCGAGCTTGAAGACGCCCGTAATCTCACCAAGAAGTTGTAAGCTAATTGCGTCAGGCACGCCCGTAGCTCTATCGCTGGCGTACCCGATTTGGCGTTGCCATCTCGCGTACGCGTGCTGGGTCTGCCCGTCAAACATGTCTACGGTAATTTTCCCCAGGCTACCCGTCACCTTCATGAGCGCAACCTGTACCAGGCCTATGCTTTTATTTCGACGGCCAGGCCTGATGTTAATTAGTGTCAAGCCTGCCCGTTGATCCGTTTCTAATTTACGCGCTCCAGGCTGGCCTTTCTTTTTGAAGTCAGGTCTCGCGAACGCGATGATCTCATGCCCGCTACGAATTCTACGAAACACACCGCGTACGTGTGGATCCGATTTAGGCAGGCCGCTGTTCACCTGGGCCTCGATCGTTCCTACCAGGCCGTCCGTCTTGTACCGTGACGTGTCAGCTACCAGGCCTACGTGTGAGACGCCAAAATTATCGCCCGTTGGAAACGCAAAGAAAACTATGTCGCCAGGCTGGGGTTTATTTTTCACCCGTCCTTGTTTTATAAACTCCGCCAGGCCTGATGAAGAATAAACGCAACTAGGTATCCGCATGCCTGCGTCGTGAAAGACGGTGTCAATAAACGCGCCCGCCCAGTTTACGTCGTACCCAGACTTCTCTCCAAAGGGAGTGCGCCCGTTAAGCCCGGCGGTCGTGAAACCAAGCCAGGCCTCGGCAGATTTAATAACCGTGTCAGGCTGCATGTTACTTGTCGGTAACCTCGGAGATGTAGAGAGCTTGTAGATCTGAGACGAGAAGCTCAGCCTCGTTAGCCCGTGCCGTCAATCGGATGTGCTCTTCACGAGTCGAGGCTAGCTCAACGTCGTTAAGAAGTGAGGCCGCGTGTTCGCGTGCCGCATAGAGAATGTCTTCAAGATTCATCAGTTGTGTCCGTACCCGTCTGTGGAGTTTCTTCTGCGTCAACAACGTCATTTGTTTCAATGGCTATGCCCGCTGCCGATAGGACAGCCGCCGCGTTCACCGCGCCGGAGGCAAGCCGTTGTAGTCTCTCCGAAATAATCTCCGCTGCAGGACGAGCGTCCGTCACGTTGATGTTACCGTCTAACTCTATACCGCCTCTTACTCCCGCGCGATCTAGAATCTCCGTAGATGCTTTTAATCTTACAGGCTCCGACACCGCAGAGTTCATGAGATCCTCGAGAACGTCAACCGCGTACGGCGCAGCCTGAACAAGCTTCTTGCGTGCCCGCTCGATGTCGTCGCTTGGATTTTTCTTGACATGCCTTAGGTGAACACGGCACAAGCCGTCATCCTTGATCCGGCCCGATGACCAGAGCATGCAGCGGATGCCGTCATCCTTCACCTGCCTGCAACGATGAGGGAGAGCGGTCGGCTTTCTTTTCTCGGTTGCAATCGGGTTATCCTGCTCGTTAATCCACATCCGTGTCGCGCCGATGACCCAGGGAGGAACGATGTTATCCGAGGCCGCTTCCGCGACTAGGTCCAGGCCGGTGAGGTAATCGGAGTTCATGTTCTTGGGATCTACAAGGATCGGCTTCTTCTCAGCTAGCGAGAGGATCCGGCGCTGCGTGACCATGTCTTTTGACCGCGCCTGGATGAGACCGGTCGGCACACCGTTGGAAGCATAGACCGTGTCCCAACCCATCTGTGCGGACCGGAGTATACTCCGGTTCTCGTAGGTGTCTTCGCAGATACCGCGAGAATGTTCTAGGATGCCCAGGCTGCCAAGATCTGGCCGGATGTTGGTGGGATCTTCAATGATGGGGGTTGCGTCATTGTCGTCATCCTCATCGGAGACTGGAAAAAGATTCGCTGTCGTCATTGTTCAATTGTACATACGTCTCTAAAAGGAGACAGACTCCGCAACATGGGGAGAGGTCTAGTTACGGAGTCTGCCTCGTTCTTTTTCGGGGTTAGAAGTTTATTACTTCTTCTTTCCGAATGCTGCGTCGCTTGGGTTTAGGTAGCGCAAGATTACTGGGAGGACCGCTGCTAGACCAGCTTTTGCGATGTCTGCTGGATCTGTCACGCCTGCCATGTAAACCGCGATTCCTGCGGCAAGAAATGAACGTGCCCAGGAAGCTGCCATAGCTTTTAGTTCGTTTGTCATATTTTCTCCTTACGAGTCGGGGTTGACTCTAAGGGAAATTCTACCGTAGGTTGGAAAGGTTGTGTAGGAAAGTGGAGAGAAACGACCTCGCTTCTGCTTTGTGTAGAAACAGAAAGTAAGTGTACGGGTAAACTGCTTCTCTACAGGGGTGGGTTTCCTTGGATGAGATCAATCGCCCGTCGTAGCCCAAGGGTGTAGAGAGTTGAGTCATCAGGCACCTCAGTCTCCCAATCCTTAATCATCTTCGTTAGCTCATCGACCAAATCGTCTTCAATCCGTTGTAGCTTTTTCATGACTGCTAGGTAGAGATCTTCCTGACGGTACCCTGGGTGGGCAATGATGTCAAGTAGCTCTTTGTAGAAGTTCATTGCAATTTCGTTATTCATTTCACGTCCTTTGATTTTTTACTGACCGTTACGTTCTTGGGGACCCAAGACGCATTACACTTACAAGCACAGACCCACAGCTTATCGAACCAGGCGATTTCATGGGCGCACTTCTCATGGAAGGTGTCACGACAGAACCCACAAGTGGAGTTCTTGCTCACCGTTCTTGTCCCAGTCCAATCGTCTGGGTGCATATCTCTTACAGACAAAAGATAGTCTCCTTATGATGTTTTACTCGTACTGTGGGATCTACCCAAATCTCGTATCCTTGGTCCTTGGCATTCTCACACCAAGAGTAGTCCTCACCCATGTTAACCTCGAAGTCAACCTCGTCCCATTTAACGTGACGGATCTTGAACCATGGTCGAGGAATGTTTTCAAAGACACCTTCCTTCATTGCCACAAATCCAAAACCGACACCGCCAACCTTCATGGGGTCAATGTCAAGCATGAACATTGTCTTGTCAACCTTGGTAGGTCTTCCCTTTGGATCTGGCATGTTCACCGCAACCACACCTTCGTGGGTCGTGGCGTACAGACCGGAGATGATCTCTAGCTCGGAGTCGTAGAGTTTAAGGAAGTCTTCCGGAGTCCACTCGATGTCGGAGTCAATCCAAAAGATCTTGTTATACGTAAATCTTCCTGACCCTACCCGATTCGTCATCCAGTTGTGGGCGTACGAGTCGGTGGCGGTAAGCTCACGGGCACTAGGAACGAAGGAGGAATACTTATTGAGGAAGTGATAGCTTATCCCTCTAGCATTAAGAGCCTGGGTTGTTTTCATCAGACTCATCACGTACTCTGGTTTCATGCTTGGTCCAGGGGTCGCAATCAAAACGTCATAATGTTTTATGTCCGCTTTCACTATAGGCAGTTCTTGCATCACCATTCGAGTCCAATCCAAAAGAAGCATAGGTCTACGTCAAAGTTGTTAGGACTGATAACTACACCAAGCGCAAACCTCTTATGCGAATACCCATAATGAAACCAACGGTTACCCTTCTTCCCAACCTTAATCTCTTTGTGCACCATCAATCACCTTCTTGTTAATCTTCAATCCAGTTTTCTTATCTTCGTAATAGTCACCGTCATACGTAAGTCCAGTGTCCTCAACACCGATAACCCAAGCTTTGCCTGGTACACGTAGGATCTTCAACATAAAGTCAAGTATCCTACTTTTCCAGTTTTCCATGTCAACTACAACGAATACAGGAAGATCTTTCTTTTTCTTAGCCATTACACGTCCATTCGACACTCAGGGCATAACAACGCGTCGTACCCAGTTGCTTCATCTGTTGCGTATCCTGATTGTGTAACTGGGACGGGAACAACGTTATTCTTGTCGCTACCGCACCTATCGCAGGCAAGCGGGATAATCCACTCGACCTTCTTGTGAGTTTTAATACTGTTGATGATTCCACGGCTTAGAGCATGCATGGCTCCTGCACCTGCTGTCTTCCGTAGGAAGTATCGAGTATCTTCCGCATCCAATACTGGTCTCATCTTCTTGCATGGGCACGTCAAGGCAGATGGCTTACACGCAACCACTCCTGCGTAGACCGTATGCTTGACTACCGCGTGACCGCAGATACAGATACGAGAATCTTTCTTCCTTGATCTGTTTTGCTCCGTCAGCTTGTTATCTACCTCTAGGGCTTCCTCAACTGAGATACCCATCATCTCCAACGCGTTAAGCTCAGGCATTACTTAGCACCAAACGTAATGTAGATAATCATTATCCACAGGGCAGTCGTAAGTCCAAGCAGACCGTAGATGATCTTCTTCATTGCTGGGTACTCGTCTCTAGCGTTCCATCCGTGCCAGACAACTACCGCTACGCCAAGCATGGCAATAGCAATTGCAAACCAATCACTTTTCAATAGCATCGTCTCTCCATAACTCGTCTCTATCTGAGACGTAGAACAATAGTATCACGAAAACTACTTAACATGCGCCAACACCGGCAGACTATTAGTCATTATTTTTTAACAATATAACAAGGTAAACTATAAAAACTAAAGCCCCTAGGGAGAACTCTATACACGTAAACTAAATATAGTCTTCATTGTTATATTGTAAATATAGTTTATATAGTTTTTAAGACACTTACTAAGCGAATATGAACATTTCGAACTACTTTTCTGCCTTAGTAAGGCACCAAGTCCTTACTAAGCAACAATGTATCTCCAGCTCTATCACTTTCACTTAGTATCTATTTATCTGTGCTTTCGCCGTGCAACCCTACTTCAACTATATTTAACATATCAACCACTCTCTCTTTTCTCTCTTAAGACCTCTCCAAGCGCTTTTATTTCCCTCTCTTCTTCCTTTTCTTCTTCCTTTTATTCATGCTCGCGGTGAAGATTTCAGGTTACAATATACCTATGTTTATCGGCAATTCACCGTCGCACATCCGCGCCATGAATCGTCTACAGGCATGCACGTTTACCGTCCGCCAGACCATAAAGGATATTGAAGATCCACAGGATCTTGACTCCAGGGCGGACCTTCTCATCCAGGTTCAAGAGTTACTTAACGAGGTTGCATTGCTCAACAATATGATCTCGAAGATGACTTGGCAGGAACTCGACCAAAAGGCGCATCCGTCTAACAACTAAATAAAAGGAAAAAAGTGCCCCGTAAAGCTCACCGTGGGGGAGAGCACGAGACACGAACACAAACACCTGACCTGTCTAAGGCAGTACTCTATACGAGTCTACTAGCAGGATATATCTTTATGACTCCGTCTTCCGCGTACGCAGAAGATGTCGTAGTCACTCCCAATCCGGACCCAAATCAAACAGCGAATCCGACTCCAACGCCCGAGCCAACTGCGACACCAACGCCACAGCCAACAACCCCGCCGCCAACAGAGCAGCCACAAGAACCATTACCTTCTTCATCTGTAAATCTTATACCTGCTCCTCCTGCCACGACTCCCGAGACTTCGTCACCTCCACCTCCTACAAACGCAGAGCTAATCACACAGGCAACCACAACAGTTGCTGCCGCGACTGCAGCTCTTGAAGAGGTTAAAACAGTATCCGAGGCGCAACCAACTCCTGCCCCTGAAACAACTACGACCGCAATAGCAACCGCTGAGACCGCGCTCACAACCGCGTCCACTGCAATAGCAACTGCGACTACCGCGGTTGAAACTGCAGCCTCTACCCAGGCAGCAGCCGATACCGCAGCTACCGCCGTTACTACCGTCACAACAACTCAACTCGCTCCTGCACAGGAAGCAGTTGTCGCTAAGACCGCAGAGCTTGCGACAGCGACCGCAGCAGTTGATGCACAGGAAGTTGTTGTTGCCCAGGCAACCGTACAGGTTACTGCCGCTGAAGCAACCCTACAAACCGCGTCTACAGCGGTTAATACCCAACAAACAGTTGTAACTCAGGTTACCGCCGAGGCAACCGTAGCCCAGGCAGAAGCAGATGCAGCTAACACATCTACCTCTGTCGTTCATACTGAAACCTTTGCCAATAACCAAGTCAACAATACATCTGGCACAGGCGCAGTTTCCATTACGGTTGATGGAAGTCCTGTTAGCTCAACAAATCAAAACGGTGTTTACATCTCCGGAAACTGGAACACGGGAGATCCAAACGTTGTATCTGGCAACGCCCTCGTTGTGCAGGGAACAACTTCAACGATAACTATGCAGTTCCTTAATACGTCTGACACTACAGTTTCTCAGGTAGAGTTTGGCGTTTACGCAAAGAACGGTGATGGTACCGCTACAACACGATTTACAGATGGAACAACATCTACCTTTGCAATCGAACATAACGTTGGATCTCAAAACGGTGTATCCAATACTACGTACACTCACATTGAAACTGTCGTAGCTCCTGAAGGTAAGAAGATCCACGAGATCGTTATCGCCCCCGACTGGGATTACTACATCATTGACAATATAAAGGTAACAACAACTACCTCCACGTCTGACCCAGCCCTTGCCGCTGCAGCGCAACAAGCACAGGCAGTTGTAGTTGCAGAGACTCAAACGCTTACAACTTTGCAGGCAACAGAGACAGCAGCTGCAACTGATCTTTCAACTAAGCAGGCGACATTAACTACTGAGACTCAAACGCTTAACCAGTTAACAGTCGTTGAAGCTCAAAAGACCCAGGAAGTTCAACAAGCGCAGACAGCGGTCGTTGTAGCTCAAGCGGCGGTTGCTACCGCACAGGTTGAAGCTCAACAGACAGCAGAGGTTGCAGCCGTTGCACAGGTCGCAGCTACCAACGCAGTTGCAGACATGCAAGAGAAGGTTACCATTGCACAGGCAGCCGTTACGGTTGCAGATATTCACGTTGACGTAGATGTTGCGCAAACAGCAGTCAATGCGCAGGCAGTCCAAGCAGTTGCAAATAATATTGTAGTTGAAGCAGCTCCTGCAATTGCTGCAGCTCAAACAGCAGTCGATGACGCACGCTCAGTTGCGGTTGCAGCTTCACAGGCGGTTGATCTTGCGGTCTCCGCTAATACATCAGCTCCTGCGGTTGCAGTTGTTCAAGAGGTTATTGAAGATAAGACAGCGGTTGTTGCAGCAGCAACCACCGTAGTTGCAAACGAAACCCAACAGGTTGCAACAGCGCAGGCAGCGTTAGATGCAGCGCAGGCAGTTGTTAACGCGCAAACAACTACAGGTATTGAAGCTAAGACATACAACAATGCTGGATACAACAATATGCCTCCCCTCCCTGGAGAGAATCGTCTTCTTACCACAACCACAGTTAATAACATTGATTTTCAATGGGGCTCAGGACAAGTTCTTAACTCAGGACTTTCAGAAGACGTCGCGGTTAAGTTTACATCTCAACTAACAGCTCCTATCTCCGGTACCATTTACTTCTTTGCTCCTGCGGATGATGGAACTATCCTCCAGCTTGACGGCACCACGGTTATCAACGACTGGTTTGATAAGGGTGGCGGAGGATCCGTCATGACATATAACGTTGTCCAGGGTGATCCTATGGATATGACGTTTTGGTTCTATGAGAACGGTGGAGGTGCGGGGGTTACCCTCATGTGGAACCTCGGTAACGGTTGGGAGCCAATTCCTTCCAGCGCGTTTACTCGTTCATCTGCAACACTTCAACAGGTTACCGCGTTAACTAATGCGCAAAGTATCTTGACTATTGAGACACAACAACTTGCGTCTGCAAATTCAACTTTGCAAACAGCGCAGACAAATCTTACCCAAGCGCAACAAAATCTTTTGCTTGCACAGCAAGCGGATGCAGCTGTTAGTTTAGCGTCTGCGTCTGTTACCGCCGCGATTAACGCAATCAACCAGGCAGAGATCGTTGTTGATAATATGCCTGCAGGTATCCACGCAAACCTAACACCTACGATTACATCGGTCGGTGTTGGAGATCGTGCGATTATTATCGAGCTGGTAGCGCCCGTTGGTGAAGTAGCAAACACTTGGTTTTATCAAGTAGTTGCGTTAGACCCTGACGCTGCTAATCCTTACGAGGGTCAAACATTAAATACAGACGGCGCACCTGATTCATTTACGATTACAGGATTAACAAACGGCGCGGATTATTTAATTCGTGTTGCGCACTGGAATGGATCTGTAAGCTCGTTCGTTGAAACAACTGTAACTCCTACAGACCCTTACGTCGCCCCTCCATCTGTAGTTGTAGTTCCAGAATCCCCTGCACCAGATCCAACTCCCGCTCCTCAAGAACCAGAAGACCCAGCTCCAACTCCTGAAGAAGAAGCTCCAACTCCCGAAGAAGAGCCAACTACTCCTCCTGACGAAGAGGAGTCTGAGCCAGAGCCTGAAGACCCTGAAGAGACTTCTCCAGAAGAAGAACAACCAACCGACCCAGATAACCCAGAGCAGCCAGAAGAAGAGCCAGCACCAGAAGAGGAAGCCCCAGAACCAGAAGAACCAGAAGCCCCAGAAGAGCAAGAACCCGTCGAAGAAGAAGAATCACCTGAAGAACCTCCTGTAGAAGAAGAGCCAGCTCCTGAACCAGAACCTGAGCCAGAAGCTGAAACCGAACCAGAGCCAGATCCTACACCATCTGCTGAGGAAACTACGACAGAAGCTCTTTCAGACGGTAAAGTTTCTACTGCCGAGGCAAAGGAAGTTGGCGCATCACTTGCGGCTGACGGAAAAGTTTCTTCCGCTGAGATTCGTGACGTTGTAGCTCAAATCTCCGGTGGTGGAGAATTATCGTCATCTGAGCGTGCAGCGGTTGCAACTGTACTTGTTGCCGCGTTCGTCAATAACGGCGAGGCAATCCCCGCGTCTGCTATGGCAGCGGCTGGAATCGAGTACAAGGATCTTCCACCTACAGCTCCAGTTGATGTTCGCACAGATGAAAACGGAAATTCAATTGTTATTACCGCCGAGGTTGCGGCAGACATCGAGCTTGTAACAGACCCAGGAGCTCTTGCAGCTGCACTCCTAACAGATCCGGGAGCAGCGCTTGCGGCTCTTGGAAGCTTAGGTGCAGACATGTCCGAGGAGGAACGCGAGGAATCTGAAAAGGCTATCGTTGCAGGAGTTATTGCCGCGGGCGTTGCAGTCCAAGCAGCTGCAGGTGCAGCGGTAGCAGCAGCAACAACATCAACTAGTTCTCCTTCATCCTCTTCTACTCCTCGTGGAGGCGGAGATGCGGGAGCACCCGTTGGCCGTGAAAACGGTACAACACGTAGAAAAGCACCAACAAAAACAAAGAAGCCCGCTCAAAAATCGGGTAGAATACGTCGTATTCGTCTAAGGAGACTAAAATAATGATGAACTTTATTCGCGACATGGTTGACCAAACATTCACCCTCTTGGGTATGTTCGTCGCTTGGCTAGTCCTTGACGGATCTGCAAAGACTGTTACAGGCTACGCTATCATCCTATGCACCGCGTTTTGGGCTATCACCTACCCAATTCGCAACCCTAAGGATGAAGAAGACGCGGAATAGCAACCACGTTAGAATCATCTAATGCCAATCCTGGGAGTCCTTGCGTCAAGCGTTCAAAAGGCCGTAGAGTCTTTTGATAGCATTGCCACACAGACTTTATCTTCTGATACAACTAATATTACTTTTAGCTCTATTCCGTCTACCTATAAAGATCTTCACCTACGCTATGTTGCAAAGAACATCAATTCTGGTATTACCGATGTAGGCTTAACATTTAATGGTGATGGAGCATCAAACTACAGCAAAAGTTGGATATTTACGTTTGATGGTGGCGGACCTTATGAATCCGGAAATGACTCTTCTATTTCACTAGGATACACAGCTGGAAATGATACCGCTGTGTATGGAGCAGCTTTAATTGACATACCTGACTATGCGGTTACGACAAAAAACAAAACTATTACCTATCTAACAGGAAATGAAAAAAGCTCCGGCAACACTACAACATTAGTTATTGGCGCAGGGCAGTGGAAGAGTACCGCGGCTATCTCTTCAATAACACTTTCGTGTGGAACGTTTGCCACTGGCTCTACCTTCGAGTTATATGGAATTAAAGGATAGTTAAATGGCGCTAACATATGAGCTCATAGCTACCGCTAATCCTACCACAGCAGCCGGAACATTCTCATCTATACCTCAAACCTACACACACCTTCGTCTTATCATTAACGCTCGTGTCACCTCTCCATGGGATATTCAAGCTTTACAAATGAACGGAAACCCTTCTGGTTACTCCGGTACATACTTAGAAGCGTCTGGCTCAGGACGCACCGCCGGGCGTGGTTCATCTGAAATCTCGTTTCGTTGCGGATATATTCCAGGAACAAGTTACTCTGGCATCTGGTCAGCTGACGTTATCGACATCTTTAATTATTCAAGCACTACAAAATGGAAGACGTGCATTAGTGATAACAAGATGCCAACTAACGTAGGTTTTGCTGTTCAAGCTAAGGTTGGCTTATGGCAAAATACCTCGGCAGTTACTTCCATCGTGTATGGCACAGCAAACGGTGGAAGCTACGCCTCTGGCACTACAGTTAAACTTTACGGAATTAAGGCTGCGTAATGGCAAATACATTTAAGAAAATTGCGTCCTTATCCGCGGGCTCTGGCGGAGTCGCAAGCTTTGATTTTACAGGAATTCCTGCAACATACACAGATCTTTATGTATCATTATCAGCTCGCTCTGCCAATTCAAGCAACTTTGACAATCCTCGTATTGCTATTAACACAAGCACTACTGGATTTAGCCGTATAGAGTTTTACTCAGAAAATGCTACGCTTGGCAGTGAGTTTTCCTCTGATAGAATCATTGGTGTCTGCCCTGCCGGTAACACGCTAAGCAACAGCTTTGGTGCTTTAAAGATGTACATACCAAACTATGTTGGGACTAGTAATAATAAGTCTTATAGTGTTATGTCTACTTCTCAGCACAACACATCTACCCCTAGAGCTTTATGGTATCTTGGTGGAATATGGGCAAACTCAGCCGCTATTTCTCAAATTACAATAACCCTTAACAGCGGAGCTAATTTTGTCCAGTACTCAACTGCGACTTTGTATGGAATCTAATAGGAGAAAATATGTCAACACCAATGAAGCTCGTACATGATTGCAGCACAAATGAAGCTACACTTGTTCCTTTTACCCCTGAAGAGACTGCAGAGCTTGAAGCTCGTCAAGCCGCCTTCCTTGCAGCTGAAGAAGCTCGTATCTCCCAGGAAGAAAACCTTGCAGCTCTTAAAGCTTCAGCAAAGGCTAAGTTAATTGCAGGTCAGCCTTTAACAGCGGAAGAAGCTGACACACTCGTTATTTAATTAAGGAAGATCTTTCTTCCTTTGATTTTATAATATAAGCAATACCTGTATATAATCAAACTCGTTAAGTAGTTCTACCCAACGGGAGAGATTAAAGATGAAAAGACTTGTTGTTTACGTTATCAACGTTGACGAAGATGTAGCCGAGAAAGCATTTGACAATGCAATCGAGGCTACTTCTCTTTTGCCTTTTGTAGACATAAAGAAAAAGACGATTAGCGTTGAGCCACATGATGACTATCGTGGAATCGTTGCGTCCTTTGACTACGACCTTACAATATCAGATCCTGATAACGCCAACCTAAAGAAGGCGTCCGTTGCGGTGCATGAAGCAATTCAGACTATTATTAAATCCAATCTGTGGAATATCTCTGCAGCTCGCGTAATGACAGAATCAGGGACACCAAAATGAAAAAAGACTTTGAAGAGATTACCGAAAAGTACGCGGCTAAAATTGCGCCTCACCTTGAGCTTGCAAAGAAGGCTTACGGTCTTCGTGGACAGGCAACCCCTGCGCATAGGGCAAGTGCTAAGTACACGGAGCTTGTGAAAGAGTATTATGCAAAAGGCGGCTCACTCGTTGCCCTCGCAGAGAAGTTAGGTGTTGCCTATTCTGGCTTGCGCAGGCGTGTGTTTACCTCGGCCATTCCCCCTGTAGCTCGTAAGAATCGCTCACGCGCATCCGAGGAGACCATCGCAAAGGCCATGGAGTCCATTCTTAAGGCACGAGATACGTCAACCGAGGATTACCATCAAGAGCTTCACAAGGCATATCACGAAGGCATCTCCCTTGCAACCGTCTCTAAGGCATTAGGCTTATCGTCATCCGCACCTCTTTATTACGCAGTCCAGCGCCATGAGATGCGCATGCAGGAAGCAAAGAAGTAATTAAATGAACCACGAAGACTTGCGCGCAAAGATCCAGCACTACAACTGGGTTGAAGCGGCAGATTTAATTAAAGCGCTTGATGCAGTAGTGGAATTAGTTAAGCCAAATGAGTTCGACTCTACCGATGCCGTCTATTGGAAACAAGCAATCATTCAGGTTATTGAGAAGGAGTTAAGTTAATGGGATACAGAAATAATCCTCGTAAAAGAAACGGTCGTTTAAGTCCTGCGGAAATAACCTTCTTTTTAGTTGGTATTTTTTTAGCAATTATGCTGTTAATTGCAGGTCTTTCTTGGGAAGATGCAGATGCCCATAACAATGATGTTAAAACTGGTGAGGTCAAGGTTAGCACTTCACTTTATAAAATCTGTGATGGTCCTAATCTTGTTTACACGATCGCTTCGGATGGGATCGCTGTCTCGCCTAACGATCCCCAGTGCGATTGAAAGGAGCAGATATGAAATATGTAAAAGCATACCTTTTAGGTTTAATCCCCTTCGGCTTCTTCGCAGGTATCATTGCGGTGATAAATAATGACCAGTATATGAAGAACATTGAAAACGTTGCGGTTGTTGTAGGCAAGGCTGGATTAGTCTTACTTGTTCTTGCCCTCCCTCTTGTCTTTGGTCTCTCTGCAATGCAAGGACTAGACGACGAGCGTGAATCTGCATGACGCAGTACTGGTCCTGGCTTCTTGCCGCGGTAGGAGTAACAGGCATATACTTTGTCGGTCGCAAGACGATTTGGGGTTGGCTTGTTCTTTTAACTAACGAGTGTATTTGGATTGCCTACGCGCTCGCGACTGACCAGTACGGTTTTATCTTTATGGCAACCGCCTACTCTGCGGTGTACATTAGATCTTATCTACATTGGAGACGTGACGAGGTACAGGTATGAAGAAAATGAAGGAGCCTCCGCTAGGCTCGGTAGTTATCGGTAAAAATGGATCCGCCTGGCAAAAAGATCCAAGAGGCTGGGGCATGGTTGGCTCAGATGGATCTTGGAAGTATAGCTGGTCAACGCTTGTAGAAGAGTTATATGAAGAGATGGACTATCCAACTGAAAAGTGGAGACCTGTTCTTGGTGATGAAAGACTTCCTTGTATTGTTTATGTTCCACATGAAGATCTACTATGGGATGAAGAAGTATGACAGTTCAATTCACGTTCTTTTGCCCAAACTGTAAGGGTAAAGCCTATGGAGTTGTGTCGGACGCATTAGTCATCGAAGGTGATGATACCTGCTATGATTGTAACTCTGAGTGGGAAAAGGTTATAGTTAATAGATAACAACGCGGACGTAGCGCAGTTGGTAGCGCGGAACCTTGCCAAGGTTCAGGTCGCCGGTTCGAACCCGGTCGTCCGCTCTGAATCACGATAAGATCAAATGTGCCTTTAACCTATGGTCTTATCTCCCCTATTGAATCCGGAGACATCTGCGATCTCTGCCCGTCATTCGCTGCGGTGAAGGCAGAGATCCAAAACAAGATAATCTTTCTCTGTGATATCCACGCGTTTGTTAACAGCGACACAATCTGGGAAGCAGCAACCGCTGTCTATGACAGGTTAGATATTCTTCCACCTAAGCCGGAGTAAGCAATCTATTTTTTATTACCCCTGCTTAATTACAACGAACCCTGATGCAGCAGTTCTAGTTGGAGGAGTGATAACACGACCACCGCCAACTCCTAAATTCGCACCATAAGTTGTCCCACTAACTGTAATTCCAGTGTATGCTGGGCCGCCTGCAGTGTTAAATCCGCCAACTGTAAATGAACCTCCACCACTTCCGCCTGTTGAAGATGATGATTGACCAGAGCCAGAACCTCCTGGAGCACCACTAGCAGATGTCCCACCATTTCCTCCGCTCAATCCTCCGTACCCTCCAGCAATTTGTCCTTCACTAGTTGAATCTCGTCCTCCACCACCACCACCTGAACCGCCAGCTCCTCCAACACCACCGTTAGCAGTGTTTATCGAAGAAGCATAGCCTCCACCGCCGCCTGAACCTCCAGAGGCACTATAAGTAGCTCCATTTTGACTTAATGTAATAGTGGTAGATCCTCCACTCCCGCCAGTACCAGCAGTTAAAGGAGCATTAACGTTTTGAGATGCTTGGGCGTTGTTCCCAACAGCGCCAGCACTGCCAATTGCAACTGTTATTGTTCCTGAATTTATTGTAGCTGCTCCTGTTGAATAGTAGCCACCGCCTCCGCCTCCAGAATATCCAATAGCGTAAACATCGTTAATATTGTTGTATCTTTGAGCATAGCCACCTCCGCCTCCACCTCCACCAACAAGATAGTAGTTAAAAGTAAAAGGATAAGAGTTTGGAGTATATGTTGTCCCGCTTGTATAATATAAAGTTACAGGCGCTACAGGAGACACTGAGCCAGAAGCAGATGACGCCGTTGATGTGCCAGATGCGCTCGTTGCCGTGACAGTGAATGTGTATGATGTTCCGTTTGTCAACCCTGAGACAGTTATAGGACTAGAAGATCCCGTGCCAGTTATATTGCCAGGACTTGAAGTAACTGTATATCCTGTAATAGGTAACTTGCTAAAAGGAGCGGTAAACGATACCGTCGCTGATGCATTACCTGCAACAGCACTTACACTTGTAGGCACACCAGGCGCACCCTTTGCAGCTCCTGCGCTACTTCCTAGAATTGGCATTTTTCTCCTTGTTTAGTTAATCTAATACTTTGCGGTGATACTTTTACTTTATGTACACAACCACTTGACCAGCTCGTCCACTGCCTCCTGAGCCGCCGCCACCAGAAGCAGCGTTCATTAGCCCACCGCCATCTGGTAATACCCACGCAGCGTATCCACCGCCTCCACCGCCTCCACCGCCAGATCCAATCCCACTTGTCGCACTAAGACCAGAGTTTCCAGCGTTGGCGTACATGGCGTTTGCTCCACCTTCAGCGTTTCCACCAGTGCCACCTTGTCCTCCGTTAATACTGTTGCCACCACTTCCTCCGCCGCCAAAAGTGTTACCATTATAGTCAACTGTAACTCCTACACCACCGTTACCACCACCGCCACCACCAGATCCACGTGTTACAGTGTTTCTTAAAAGATTTGAATAGCCAATTTCTGTTTGAGTATTATTAGATGCTCCGGAGTTTCCTCCTGGTGTAGCAGAGTAAATTATCGCGCCAGAAACATTGCTAGTTGCTGTTCCGGAGTTTCCACCGTTAGCAGTTGCTAGACCTCCAAAAGAAGAAGCTCCGTTTGCTGCACCAACTGTAACAGAGTACGTTTGTCCTGGAGTAACAGCCTGCTCTTCAAAAGCAACTGCAGTGCCTGATCTTCCTCCAGCTCCTCCTGAGCCTCCGCCACTTCCGCCAGTAAGTCCGTTACCGCCACCGCCGATAAGGTACACTGAAACTACGCTTACTCCGTTTGGAACTGTATACGTCCCACTAGAAGTAAAAACCTGTGAAAGAGAGTATACCTGTTGAGTATACCCAGAAGCAACAGTTCCTAAGATTGGCATAGTGCATATTCTATCCCACTTTCCTCTTTGCGTCTATATAAGGAAAGCGGGCCCGATTTCTCGGACCCGCCCCTTTATCTGTATTAAGTTGTTAATTACTTAATTGCAGCGAACTTGTACTTCTTTGCCATAGCGTTGTACTTGGCCTTCATTGCAGCCATGTCTTTATTGAGCTTAGCAACTGCGGCTGTAAGATCAGCCACTGCCTTGTCTGCTGCAGCCTTAGCAACTGCGTTATCCGCAACTACCTTAGCCATCGCAGCGTCCGCCGCAGCCTTTGCAGCTGCAGCCTCTGCCTTAGCAGCAGCTGAAGCGTCAGCCAAAGCCTTAGCTGAAGCTACCTTAGTAGCCTCGTGTGTAGCCTTCTCAGCAGCAAGCTCAGCCTTAAGCTTTGCAACCTCTGCAGCAAGATCGTTCACTGTTGTTGTAGCAGCAACGGTAGATACTGGAGTAGCAAGACCTGCCACTGCAGCAGCTGTTGAAGCTGTTGCCACAACCACGATTGATCCACCAGCAGGAGCAAGAACCTTAAGCTCTGCGTTTCCAAGACCTACTGTTGAGGTCTCGACTGCTGTTGTGATTGTTGCTGTGTTAAGGCCAGTTGTAGCAACTGTTGCACCTGCAACTGTAGCAGCAATCGCAAGGCCGGATACCTTGTTACCGAAAACGTCTACCGCTGTAAATGTGTATGTTGCGACTGTGCCAGAAGCTACAGCTGAAGGAGCTACTACAGAAACTGCGTTAGCAGCGCCCGCTGTACCCTTCATGTAAATTGTGTTGGTAACTCCACCGTTAGAAACGGTAACTGTACCTGCAGCAACGCTTGTTGTGTAAGCATAAACAGTCGCAGTGTTACCTGTGCCTGTTGCTACAACAGTTGATGAAACTCCATCAGTCGAGCGTACACGTACTGCCGCTGGATTGTCTAGAGCTGCAACGAGCTTAATAGCTCCTGTTGCTACGAATGAAACTGCGGTGCCTGTGTCAACAGTAGCAACAAGGCGGACTACGTCTGCTTCGTCGATTGTGTTGTCAGCTGGCACCGTAACTGCAGCAGGCGCTAGTGCTGTTGTTGCGTTAGACGCAGCAGCCGCAGCTCCTACCTTTACTGATAGCGTCATGTCTGCAGCGCTTGCCGGGAGTGCTGAAAACACTCCAAAGCCAAGCACAGCGACAGAAGCCATCGCTACATTACGAATTAACTTCATTATTCTCCTATAGGTTTTTTGACTACTTCTCCGTAGCCATATGTTCGTCCTCACAGTCTCTTGCTAACATGGGGACAGCGTATATTCTATCGCAGATGGCACAAGTCCATTGTGATAAACGTTGAGCGTCACTCATAAACCCGTAAGGGTTATTTAGCGTAGACACGGTTAGAACGGTTTTATTCAGCTCGCTTATCTACCGAGTTGAATGCTTCGTTGATCTCGTCAAGAGATAGTGATCCATCATTGATAAATCCACGTGCAAGCTTTTCTACAACAGTAGCAACACCAAGTGCGCCTGCAAGAATTACTGCCTTTGCAACACCGATTCCAACAAGTGAACCAGCGCCGATTACGCTTAGACCAGATGCAGCAAATACTGCAATGATGCGTAGAAGGATATTCTTTACTGCTGTTACAGGACCTGCGCCTGTTGATACGTCTGCTTCAAGAGCTGAAGCCTTTTTCTTTGCCATTTAAGTCTCCCTAGGGTAGAGGTTAGTAAGGTCTGCTTGCCTCTCCCAAGAAAGCTTAACTATTCTATCGCTTTTTGCTCCTTGCGACTTTTTAACGCTCTGCGGTGAACACGTCGCTCTTTAGCGGTCGTGCCGCCCCAGATTCCCATTTCGTCATGCTCGACGGCCCACTCAAGACACGGTTGCTTATACGGACACCCTGCACACATACGACGCGCGGCTTGCACAATGTACAGTGATTGACCCTTAGCTCCTTTTTCTGGAAAGAAGATTTCAGGATCTGTAGTCGCACATACGGGAGTTCCATGGTCTTTAAAGATTGGATAGTTTCTAGATATCTCTATGTCTAGTGCCATGGACGGACCATATACATATTTATTTTATTTGTAAACTGTAAATTATTAGTTTACGCTTACTTGATTATTCTTATACCTTGCTTGCGTAAAAGCGTATTTCTTTCATCCGCCGTCATTCCACCCCACACGCCAAAATACTCTGGAGTTCTCATTGCATGTTGTAAACACTCGTTTACTACTGGGCATCCTTTGCAGACTGCCTTTGCTTTTCTTTCCTTCTCTCGTTTTTCTTTTCCGCGAAGTAATGGTTCAAGAAAGAATAAGTCAGAGTCAACATCTTTACAATTAGACTGTTCCTGCCAAGCCCACTCGTCATAGACGGGCCTTAGGTTTCGTATCTGCGGATTTGGTTTTGACATTGGTGAAATAGTATACTGAAATTAAGAAAAGCAAACTACCCTCCTGTTGAATAAAAACCTCTACCCTTAAATGATATTGAAGGTGTACTCCAAACCCTCTTAAGACTCTCAGAGCACTCCGGTGCTGAGCAGGTTGGATTACCCTCCGGCTCAGACATCGGACGCTCTATGAGGTTCTCATGACCTCTAACGCATATGTATTCGTACGTTGCCACGACTACTTAAGATTTTCTACAATCAACTTGACCTCGCATGCATCTGTTGTGCAATACGCGTCTCCGATTGCGTCCGAGGCCATACCTGCGTAAACGCCTGTGAAGTCAATAGGGAACAACTTCATTATTGCATCCTCGTACTCCTGTGCGCTAATCTGTGTGTATGGCATCTGCGGATACGTGAAGTTACCCATAGGCAAGAATGAAACAGTCTTCAATTGACCGTCATACATGTGAAGGACAGTTCCTACGTGCTCCGCTTCTTTTTCAGGATCAAACGATACGGTTACCGATACAGAGTTATCCGACCAGTAGCGTTGCGCGGTTGCGGCGATAGCTGTCTTTTCAAAGATTGATACCTCACGCTCTGCGCGCTTAGCCTTTGACTTGATAGGGAAGAACACGACGCTTGTAGAGTCTGGCGACTCTGACGCAGGCTCTACTCTGTAGTTTGCCATCTTGAATAATGGCAACATTGGATCCTCGTTAGAGAAACGAATCGCGCGGTTAAAGTACTCTCCGCCTGGTGTCCAGTGAACTCCTGGAGACTCTCCCGCAAGAATAGAAACTGTACCTGACGGCTTAACGGTTGTCATCTTGATTGACTCGCGAATACCGAGCCACTCTGAATACGTGTTGTCATATGCCTTGACAGTCTTGTAACCTTCGTCCATCCACTCGCGAAGAGTTGGAAGGCCGACGTTATCTGCAAAGTTTGCAACGCCTGACATTGAGGTTCCGATGCGACGATTACGTTGCATAATCGCGTTTGTTTCCTCCCAGTGTGTAGGCAAGAGGGTAACGGTCTTAGCGTATAGGTACGCGAACTTCAATGTGCGCTTATAATCTTCTAGTGAATCGTGACGTCCTAGATACGTTTCAACAAGTGTGCAGCACTCGTATGACTCAAGCGATTGCTCTGCGCAAGGGTTATAGCCCGCGATACGCCAGTCCTTGTTATTTACTGGATCTGCTAAACGACCATACTTGCGTGATACGTCCATCCAGACTACACCAGGCTCGCCGTTACGGGCAATGCCTTCAACGATCTTATCTAGGTCTTGTCCTACGGTTGTTTCAATAGAGTTGTTGCTCATCCAACCCCAACCAGGAGCAGCTGGGTCATATGAGTTGCGCTCTGGAAAACGCTCTGCGTTCTTAAGATTTAAGAACGTGTCATCGTCAAGACGACCAATTAAGAGTTCAGCAGAGCGACGAACGTTGCCACTAACGACGCATACACCGATAAGATTACCGATATCAGCAATATCCACGCGATTAAGCTTTTCACCTTTACGTCCTTTGAACAGTTTATGAATGTAGTTATGTAAACGCTCTAGCGGTTCGTGTCCTGCGGCTGTTCCACCGAATGTTTTGATTGGCGTTCCTGCTGGGCGGACTTGGCTGTAATCAAAGACTGGAGTCTTCTGATCTGCTCGTAGGTAAGCATTGAGGATGAGCGAGAGTGATTCGACCCATCCTTCTCGTGTATCTGGGACAACGTAGGTCTCCTCTCCTGTTGGCTCATAAATAAAGAAATCTTTGTCTGCGCCCTTATCATCAAATCCTACACCAACGCCAAGCATTGATGCTTCCATAAGAAACGCAAAAGGCTTTGCTGGGTTTTGCTTTGTCATTTCAGCTGTTGAAACAAATGCGCAGTTTTGCAATGCAGCGGAGTTTTTTTCAACGTTAACAAGCGGAGTTCCCATAACCCATAGACCACGTCCTGGTGGAGTCCACTTTAGATTAAACAAGCGGTCAAATGCTTCCTTAGCAGAAGCCTGTGCCTTAGAATCATTCCAAGGTAAGCGTTGCCCCTTGCAGTGATCTTTTTGAATCGAGTACATGCCGTTGATGACACGCTCGCATACATCAGCCCAAGTTTCTTTTGTGCCGTCCTCTTTAAGACGTGAGTATGTACGAAGAAAAGTAATTTCACCTACGGAGTTTCCAGCTGCATCTGTATAACCAAATGGTGCTTTCTTTCCACGGTACCCTTGTACAAAATCATCGCTTAGTCGAAAAGAGAAAAAAGTCACCACAACCCCCAGAATATGTTTAATTTTTAACGTAAAATTAGATGACAGATTATACTGTCTTTTAGCTAAAGCGTGTTAATTACCTAGTGTTTCAATTATTTCTTTGCACACTTTGCAGACAGGAAACTTCTTTCCATCCCTTGTTGGAACCCATATCTTCCCGCATAACGCGACACAGGCTTTGCCTTCTACAAAGGCTTCCATCATCTCGTCGCGGTGAACATAGTGTGCAAACTTGTCGTGATCTCCGTCGCTCGTCCGAACATCTGCTTCAGTATCAACTTCTATTATTACGTCGCTCATAGGTTTAATTATTTAACATATAATTTAAGATGACCAACAGAACCGCTTCCACCGCTTCCACCTGAATTTCCTACTCCAGAATTGATAAAGTAAGCTCCTCCTCCGCCTCCACCACCTCCACCACCGTATGTAGAAGCTGCGCTTCCGGCGTTGCCAGGAGTGTTGCCGTTAGATGATCCATTACCGCTGTTTCCACCAGATCCTCCACCTGACGTTCCGCCACTTCCGCCACTGCGCCCATTTCCAATGTTATTTCCGCCTTGTCCTTGGAATCCACCACCGCCACCACCACCGCCGCCGCCAACAGTTAAGCCAGCTAACTCATTATTAGATACTGATATAGCAGTAGTGTTTCCACCAGTACCAGAAGTAGTTGGGCTTCCGTATCCTCCATAAGCGCTATTAGAAAATACTAGTTTAGCCACAGAGCCTTGGCCACCAGAGCCTCCCGATACGCTACTTTCAAAAGTTCCAATATTCTTACTAGCACTTCCGCCATTGCCGACTGTTTGGTGGGTGTTTCCTTCATTGTTAGCACCTCGTCCACCATTTCCTCCATTTGCAGTTACATAAGTAGTTCCAGCAACAGCAACAGAAGTAGCGCCACCAGCATTTCCATTTGAAGTAGCGCCTCCACCACTACCAGCAGTACCTACAGTAATAGTAACTACTTGCCCTGGCGAAACTGCAATTTCGCTTACAGCAAACCCACCTCCAGCGCCTCCCCCTGAGCCGCCCTGTGGACCACCATTACCAACATTTATACCTCCTGGTGCTGAAGCGCCTCCACCGCCTCCGCCTCCGCCTGCTACACCAACTACAGCAATTTTAGTTTTACCAGCAGGTACAGTATAGGTGCTTGATGAAGTAAAAGTTTGGGCAAGCGAGTAAGTTGGCGCTACTGGTGTCACACTTGAACTTGCACTCGACGTTGCAGTCTCACCAGTTGATGACGTAGCTCTTACAGTAAAAGTATATGCAGTCCCATTTGTTAATCCCGTGACGGTAATAGGTGACGTTCCTGTCGCGGTGATATTTCCAGGACTTGAAATCGCGGTGTAGGTAACGCTTCCTTTTCCTATATAGGAACTTGCGGTGAAAGAAACAACCGCCTGTGCGTTACCCGCCGTAGCTGAAACGCTAGTAGGTGCGGTAGGTGTTCCACCTGCACGCGATGCTTTTACTCCGATAATAGCCATGCGCTTATTCTATCCTAACCTAGCTGAACGTGATCTTGCAACCATGCAACAATTGCTGGCTTAGGCTTAGCACCCGTCATTCTTGCTACCTCAATTCCACCCTTGAAAAGTATCATCGTCGGTATCGATCTAACCTCATGCTTAAATGCAATCTCAGGATTCTCGTCACTATTCAACTTTGCGGTGATAAAAACGTACTTGTACTCCGAGCTGATCTCTTCTAGTATAGGCGCAACCATACGACACGGTCCACACCACTCCGCCCAGAAGTCTACTAGTACAGGCAGGTCGTTTTCTAGAAGTTCTTTAAAGTTTTTGTTTGTTGCTTCTATCATCGGACGTAAACTACAACCTGGCCTGCTCCGCCTCCGCCACCGCCACCACCACCGGTAGCGTGAATTGGATATGATCCATATTGAGGATCAGGATCCATTGCGTTTCCGTATCCACCCATTCCACCGCCACCTCCGCCAGCACCTCTTTGATTTGCAGAGTTTCCTGGGCTTCCAGCGTTTGCATTACCAAATCCAGCGTTGCTTGCCCAGTTTCCACCTGCACCACCGTTGCCTCCGCCAGACACACCTGAACCTGGAGATCCCGCATCTGTTTTAGTGATGTTACCGTACCCTTCGTTTTGAACTGCAGAAACACCTCTTGCTCCACCGCCGCCTGAACCGCCAGAGCTAAACGTTGAAAGATTCGCGTCTCCTAGATTTATAGAAGGACCAGACTGACCACCTGCGCCTTGCCCTCCACCGTTCGCGCCACTTGCAGTAGTTGCGCCGCCTGGAGATGCTACTACGCCTGTATCAGCACTTGCTATATTTCCAAAAGATGACGTGCCATTAGAACTTGCAACAGTGACTGTATAATTTTGCCCAGGAGTTACAGAGTAATCTTTAAACCCGACAAGTGCCGCTGTTCTACCACCTGAACCAGCGCCATAAGCGCTTCCTCCACCGCCACTGCTTCCACCGCCCATTACAAATACTGCTACTTGAGATTTACCAGAAGGGACGGTATATGTTCCTGAAGAGTTAAACGTCTGAGATAAAGCATAAACTGGTAGCACTGGTGTCACGCCCGATGAAGCAGAACTTGCTGCTGCGCCGACACCAGATGAAGAAGCTGTAACAGTAAAAGTGTAACTTGTTCCGTTAGATAAACCAGTAACAGTTATAGGAGAGCTTGAGCCTACTGCTGTGATGCCACCAGGAGAACTTGTTACTGTGTATGAAACTGTTCCTTTACCTTTATAGGCAGGCTCAGTGAAACTTACAATAGCCTGTCCATCACCAGCAGTTGCAGACACGCCTGACACAACTCCTGGCAGACGGCCGCTCTGTGAACCACTTGATCCTATAATTGGCATATTACTTACCCCGTATCACTTCGAGCACCATACTAAGGGTTCCCTTAGCATTCATATATCCAGGAACATCTATCAAAGGTAGTAGTTTATCCTCTACCTCTTTAGCAATGTCTTCCCTGGATTCCATTGTCGTATTCTATCTTGTTTTGCCTGCGGTGATAATTTTGCACCGCTTTCCTGTTATTATATCTCCAATGACAAAGGACGAAAGGACCCTTGATGTTACCTATTAAAAAAGCTGTTCCACTGGCGCTTGCGATTTCACTTTTGCCAGCGCAAGGCGCAAACGCCTGGTGGAGACTCAACCCTGATGTAACTGGCACGATACTGCGTCTTGAGGAAGAAGAAAGAACGCAGGTTAACGCCAACTCATACTTTAATATCTCTATCGACGAGATCGTAGATGCTCCGGTCGTAGGAGACAGGTACGCAGTCTTGCAAGGCGGCGTAGTTGACAAGATCATTACCTGGAAGGAAACAACGTCTGTAACAGGTGTCGTTGTAAAGCTTACAGAGTCAGGTGGTGTTAAGCATATTGACGCAGACGGAGTTATTCGTCTTGAGGCAATTAACCAAGGAGACATCGTCTCTGTTCAAACGTCTCTTACTACTGTAGAGACTCCGGATATTGACACAACGGGCGAAGTTGTCCCTAACCCAAGTCCTGAACCTACAGGTGACGCGGTAGCAGATACTAAGGCTCCTGTCGTAACTGCGGTGACAGTTGAGAAGGATAACTCCGTGACGGTTACCGTTACTGCTCCTGTAGTTACAGATCCAAATAAAGAGGTATCTGTTCAGGTAATTGCTGACGGGCGCTCTTATTCAAGCGTCGGTGTTACTGGCAACGGCGACACGGTAGAGATTAAGGCAGTCCCACAGGATTCAAACATCACTGTTCAGACCACTGTTCGTGACACTACAACGGGAACTGAGACGGTTACGTCTAATCCAGTAGTTGCCACACCGGTTGCGCCAATTGTGACTCCAGAGCCTGCACGCAACGAGGCTGTTGATAAGGCAACGATAGCTGCTCCAACAGTTACAGCACAAAACGAAGGTACAAATGGTCACCGCTCTGCAAGTGTTTCTGTTCCTAGTGTTCCAAACTTTGACCCAACTAAAACTTGGGCAACTCTAATGATTGTAGACAAGAACGGGTCCACTACTGCAATCGGTCTAGACGGAGTTGGAAAGGTAGTTGACGTCGATTGGCTGTCACCTACAGAGCAGTATCAAATCAAGGTTGTCCTGCGTGACCTCGGGACAGGTCAGGAAACAACTATCTCTGGTAGTCGCCTACCGTAAAGAGATAAAAATAAAGACCGCGTCCAAACGGGCGCGGTCTTTTATTTTGTTTAAGTTTATTTATCTAATGTAGACAACTACTTTTCCAGAACCACCTGAGGCGCCACTGCCGCCTCCGTTGTTAGAGTTTACCCCTGCATTTCCACCCGCTCCTCCACCGCCACCACCAGCAGTGTTTGCTGAAGCAGCATTGCCAGATCCTCCAGGTGCAGTTCCACCGTTTCCACCACCGGAAGAAGAGCCGCTTGATGGACTGTTTGTAGGAGCATTTCCAGGAGAACGTCCTCCGCCTCCGCCTCCACCACCTCCTCCAGCTTGAAGTGACGTAAGGCCTAATCCATTAAGTGCAAGATTTTGACCTACCCCTGATGCACCGCCAGGAGATCCATAAATTATTCCATCATTAGCTAGGTAGTTTTCTCCGCTACCTGCACCTCCACCTCCACCGCCGCCGCCAGAGGCAGTCACATAGCCAGACACATTACTTGAGCCAGATCCAGCGTTTAGAACGCCTCCTCCATTAGCAGATGCAAGATTTCCAAAAGACGAAGTACCGCCGCCACCAGCGACTGTAACAGTATAGTTCTCTCCAGGATTTACAAAGTAGTCTTGAAATGCAACTCCACCACCTCCACCACCGCCAGCTCCACCATTACCACCTAGCCAGTAAAGACCAGTTCTATCTTTTGGGTTTATTCCAGAGTTACCGTTTCCGCCTGAGCCTCCACCACCAAAAGTGTACACTGCTACATAGTTCTTACCTTCTGGGACTGTATACGTTCCCGAGGCGTTAAAAGTCTGAGATAAGGCATATACAGGTGCAACAGGCGACGCAGAATTTGACTCACTCGATGCAGCCGACTGGCCATTTGCATGAGACGCGCGAACTGTAAAAGTGTAGCTGGTCCCATTGCTTAATCCTGAAACAACAATAGGAGAGCTTGAACCAGTGCCTGTTGCTCCACCTGGGCTTGCTGTTACTGTATAACTAGTTATAGGCAACTTGCTAAACGAAGGCGCTGTGAATGTGACAGACGCACTTCCATCTCCCGCTGTTGCAGTACCGATGGTAGGTGTACTTGGCACACCCTTAGGGCTAGCAGATGATCCAATAATAGGCATATGCCTATTCTACCATACTTATTTTTTATAGATAAAAACCGCGCCTGTTAGACAGACGCGGTTTCTATGTTAGTTAAGGTTATTCTGTAGGTACGTCGTGCTCGTCCCATGAAACTGTATCTTCGTTCCATGTGTAGTACTTGCCTTCTGTTACAGGCATTGCAACTGGAGGCTCCCAGTCGTTGTCTGCGTTTAGTACCCATGATGCATATGGTGCAGGTAGGGTAAACTTTGTACCGTCCCATGTGCCACCGATAGCAGCCTTAGGCTCCTCGTGTGCAAGTACGATGTGGTCAAGGCTTAGTTCAGCCTTGAAGTGAGCAAGTAGCTCTTCAGTAGGGTCGTCAAACACGGCGATGTTTGTCACCATACCGTCAACGACAAATGCGTAGTTTTGTTCTGCCATGAGTTAGTTACCTTTTCTGATTAGGCTTGTTAGACCTATTCTATACTATGCTTTAGATTATGAGTAGTTCTTATCCTGACGAAACTTGCGCTTGTAGGAATCAAAGAAACTCGAGCGTAGCTGCTGGGTTACCGCGATCTGGTCTTCCATCTCGTCAGCTCCTCCTACCTTAACCTTCCAGGAATCGCGACAGATAGGTATAACCTGTGCCATAGGCGTTCCTGCGGGGATAAGACCTTCAAACTTAACGTCGTTTAATACGAACGGGAAGTTAGTCGGCGAGAAGTATTGGTCCGTGTCTACGATACCTGGAAGAATCTGAAACGGCTGGTTCTCTCTATGCATAGGAGGCATGAAAAGAATTGACCAGTTCTCAGGTGTGCGAATTGACCAAGGGTTAATCCACTTAGGGAAAGGTGCTCCGTTTACCGCCGGATGAAGTGGCGCCTGCTCAATAGGGTGAAATTGAATTGGTCCAGCGCTTGGCCACTCATACCAAGGTGCACCTTCTCTTTGAGATACATAGACGTCAACGTACGTCGTCAAGATATAACCTGCGGTGATCGCATCGAACACTGGCATGCAACGTTTAATAGTTGCGGAGGTTTGTCCTTCACCTGAAGGAATCTTTTCTCCAGAGATATATGACTCCGTATTTTTGTACCAGTCTGGAATCATTGTGCGAGCAGGTTGCGGCTCGTATAAAGAAAGATCAATACCGAACGTATTGGTAAACGTCATTTCAAGCGGCATGCTAGCGTCCTTTTGTTGTTGGTCTAAACAACTGTATCATATTATGTTAAAGAAAGAGTGCAGATTAACTTGCTAATTAGCTACTATTTAGTATAAACTAAAACTTGTCCACCACTGCCGGCTCTTCCATTACCACCAACGTTAATTCCTAACCAAAATGAAGAGGCTCCTCCGCCACCTCCACCGCCTGCACCAGGTCCATTTGTAATTCCACCTTGTTGTCCGTTAGCCGTTCCACCAGCGCCATTGCCGCCGTTTCCGCCGTACGGCGCACCTGCGCCTCCGCCGCCACCGCCAGATGAATTGGCACCGCCCTCGTTTTCACTATTAGATATTCCACCAGAACCACCGCCACCACCACCACCTGCATATCTAAAACTAGAAGGCAATCCAGGCACAGAACTAAAAGCAGTAATTGCAGCGCCTGAAGCATTTCCAGCATTTCCAGGCCTTCCATTGTAAATGTTATAAGGGTAACTATTTGGAGGATTTGTCCCAGAACCGCCATTACCACCGTTGCCTCCCGCAGCAGTAACAAGGTTTGTGTTTACGTTTGTTGTAAAACCGCCAGGGCTGACAGAGTTTATTAAATTGCCAAAGGAAGACGCACCCCCGCCTGATCCGCCTACAGTCACGTTATATTGAGTTCCAGGAGTTACTGTGTAGTCATACCATCCACCAAAGTAACTTCCAGCCCCTCCATTACCGCCATTTGTTCCATAAGAACCACCAGCGCCATTACCATTACCACCACCGCCAGATGCAATAACGGCCATCTTAGTTGCGCCAGCTGGAACTGTAAAGCTACCAGACGAGTTAAATGTTTGTGATAATGCATAAGCAAATGAAACGGAGACGCCGTTAGAAGAAGATGACGCGGCTGATTGGCCATTAGCATGAGACGCGCGGACTGTGTATGTATATGTGCCTGCTGACGTCTCGGTCACAACGATTGGTGAGCTAGCACCCGTTGCGGTCGCACCAGACGACGATGTTACTGTATATGAAGTAATAGGTAGCTTACTAAAGCTAGGCGCTGTGAACGTTACAGAAATCGCGCCACCGCCACCATCAGTAGCAGTTCCGATAGTAGGTGCGCTTGCTGGGCCTTTAGTAGCTCCTGCGGAAGATGTTCTAATTGGCATACACCTATTCTATCTTAAACCATCATAGTTGATAGTCGGTATGATACAGTTTATCCATGAACAAATCCGTTATCCTCCTGCCTTCTAGAGGAAGATCACACCGTATCGACGAGTGTCTTGAGTCACTTCTAGAAAACACCGTTGCGTCGGATATCATCGTATGTCTTGATGAAGACGACGCGGACTCTTATAATCGCGTTGATGGTGTCGAGTATCACATTGGGCCTAAGCCAACGCGCATCGGTTTGAATGAAAAGCTCAATAGAATGCTGCCTTTAATCGTAGATAAGTACGATTACATTATGTGGGCCGCGGACGATACGGTTGCAAAGACCCACGGCTGGGACGCGCGTCTTGTCGCGGCAATCCAAAACATCCCGCTAGGTATCTCGTATCCAAATGACTTGTTGCAAGGTAAAAATCTTCCAAGTAACGGTACATGTTTTGACAGTAGGATTCCGAGGACATTAGGTTACCTAGCTCCACCAACGCTCTTTCATCTTTACATGGATAACTTCTGGAGGCTGTTAGGAACAGAGCTAGGTACCCTAGTGTACTGTGAAGACATCATCCTCGAGCATAATCACTTTGTAAATAAGAAAGCTCCGCTAGATACCACGTACAAGCAAATCAATAGTCAGCAGATGTATTCCTTAGACTCGTCTGCGTTCAATGACTACAGAGATAACACCCTTGCGCGAGATCTTGCTCGTCTGCGCGCGTCACTGGAAACAGAGTGACGCTAGGCTTACTTCCAGCTTCTGGAAGTGCATCACGTATCGGTGGGATTCCTAAGTTTATTCTTCCTATTGAAGAAGGCTTCTCTCTTTTACAGTGGCACGTTGAGTTAATGAACCAGGCGTGCGACTCCGTGCGCGTTGCAACTCGTGAATGCTGGATGCCTCTTGTATCACCTCTTAATCTTGGCGCGGATATATTCATGAAGGAACCGTCAACTATGTCCGACGCTGTCCTAGAGATGTCTCGTGACCGTAACGACGCGGTGATCATAGGAATGCCTGATATTTACATTCACAACTCTGAAAACAACTTTTATAAGGACATGCTTGAATCAGACGGCGACATCGTTCTTGCTACGTGGGACTATAAGTATAAGACAATGAAAGGCAAGGTTGGCCAGGTTCTTGTTGATCGGTTCTCTAATGTCCTTGAGGTACTTGATAAGGATCCGTCCTGTGAGTATGACCAGATGTGGGGAGCTATTCTTTTTCGCAACGGGCTAGAAAGAATTGATCCAAACGGCGGAAGTGTTCTTAAGGATCTTAATAAGTGGATTAAGGACGGAGTGTCTGTCAAGGCTGTTGCAATGACAGGTGAGTACATTGACTCCGGGACATTTGATGGTTTAACATATCTATATTCTAAGATCCGGGAGAAAAATGAATTTGCGTGAGTTTGTAAATAAAGAGCAGACCACGTATTCGCAAATTAAACAAGATCTGTTTGTTCTCTACTATTACCAAGATACTCCTGGATACTTCGTTGAGTTTGGCGCTCTTGACGGAGTAGACACAAGCAACACGTATCTCCTTGAGAAAGAGCACGGATGGAAAGGTATCCTAGCCGAACCACTTCCACGCTTTAAGGAAGCTCTTGAAACTAATCGCACCGCGTCTCTTGACTTCCGTTGTGTCAGCTCTGCCTCTGGTGAAACTATTCAATTCGGTGAGGTCGAGGACTTCCCAGCCTTATCAACTGCGGTGAAGCTTAAGGACCAGGACAGTGTGTGGAAGCAGCGTCGTCAAAATCCTAAGGTTCACGATGTCACGACAGTTACCCTTGACGATTTATTAGATGAGCACAACGCGCCCGAGCAAATCGACTACCTATCAATTGACACGGAGGGCGCGGAGTACGAGATCCTTTCTCACTACTCCTTTAAGCGCAACTTCAACCTTATGACCGTCGAGCATACGAACGCGGTCGAGGAGGAGAAGCTCAAGAAACTCCTGCTTGCGATGAACTACATGATTGTTCACAAGGACGTATCCACGTGGGAAAACTGGTACGCGTATCGTCCTTGGTACGAAGCGTTGCCTAAAACAAACGCCTCTTATTAACCTTTTCTAAATGCGTTAGAATCATCGCATGAAGAAGCTTCTCCCACTTCTTGCGGTGACAGTTTTAGCCTTAACGCTTACTGGCTGCGGCAAGTACACCTTTGAGGACGTATACCGCTATCCTTGTCAGGATCCTGCAAACTGGGAATCACCTGACTGCCAACCACCTAACTGTGAAGCCTTTGGCATTTGCACTAAGGATGTAATGAAGGGAACACCTTTGTATGATGAAGAAGCTGAATATAACGGAGAGGCTATTACCCCAAATGAATAAGCAGCGCTACACTACAGACGAGCTTAACGCACGCCTACGCTTTTACGTCGGCCTCATGCTTGCGCTTACAGTCTTTGGCTCTACGATGGCAATCATCTACGCGGTGACGTTTGTGACCCAGCCTCTGGGTGAGGTGCAATCAGAAAACGATAAGGCGTTCTTTACTCTGCTATCTACGACCGTATCATTTTTAGTTGGCGTTATCTCAGGCTTTATGCTTAACGGCACGTCAGCCGCGGGTAAGACAGAAGAATAAACTAGATTCGACCGAAGTCATCTTCGTATCGAATAATGTCGTCTTCTCCAAGATAGTCGCCTGTCTGAATCTCGATAAAGACTAGGTCCATATCGCCTTCAGCTCTTACGCGGTGAACTTCTCCAACTCCGATTGACACGTAGTCTCCCGGGCCAAGATGAAGTATCTGGTCAAATAACTCTACCTCTGCATAACCTTGCGTAATGTACCAATGCTCTGCGCGGTGTTTATGTGACTGCTTACTGAGACGACTCCCTGCCTCAACATGTATTCGCTTAACCTGCACTTTTTGCTCTGTGTGAAGGATTACATAAAAGCCCCAAGGGCGAACAAAGATCTCTGGCGTCATGAATGAACTGTATCATAAAAGTAAAAAAGAATCGAGTCTAGCACTGGCAGCGCTTCTTATGCTACCCAAAATGATAGCTCGCTAATCGACAACCCACTCAATGTCTACCCAGCCAGTGCTAGACACTCAACTCTGAAGTTGGAGTGGATGACAGTTGTACGTCTTGTCCAGGACGATCTCCGTGTTCGAAGACTGACGTGCGCTAACTACTCGACTTATATGCTTCTAGTAACGGGGTGGTTAATTATAACAGGACGGCTAGGCGTCTTTTAACGTATCTACCCAGCCGATAATGTCCTGAACAGATAGGTCCATAAGGGCGTCTTCTCCTAGAAGCTCCTCCATACGAATCATTATGTCGTTAAGCTCGTCGCGGTCTACGCTGCAGACCTGCACGATGTGAGCTTCCATTAAAAGCATCAATTCACGCATGAATTCAATAGGAACTAACGCAAGACCCTCTTCTTCGAGGTACTGCATAAGTACGTCGTCATCTCTATCAAAGTCTGGGTCAGGATAATCCATTGTCTAATAGTATCTCAAATAACCTGCGGTGATAGCTTTTAGGTAGTTGAATCTTAAATTATTTTACTTCTTGTCAGGCCACCAAGAAGTCATACTAAGAAGTCCTACGCTATGGTAAAGTACGGGGTACATATGGAAAGACTTAATCTACAGACTATACAGGACGCCGAAACCCAACGCGAGCAATTAAACAATCTAGACCTTAAAGCTATGTGGGAGAAGCTAGACGAGCTTGTTCCTCCAGACTTTCAGCAGTAGCTATTTTTTATTCTTTAAGCCCTGCCAAACCGCTTAAACCCTGTTAAAATCCGTACATCCTTAACTTTAAGGATGTACAGTATCTATAGTTCCTTGTTCGGTTAGAAAAATTGTACATTAGAACGGAGAAAGTATCATTTCTGCAGAGAATGTACATGCGCTTTTATACGCTAGAGTTAGTACTCAAATGCAGGTTCAGGACGGTTTATCCCTGCAAGCTCAAGAGCGAGTTTTACGTAACGCGGCCGAGTTAGCAGGCTTCACAAGCATGGAGTTGCTCTTAGAGGAGGGTAAATCTGGCAAGTCAATTAATGGTCGTCCTGTTCTAAAAGATGCCTTACAAAGGCTAGATGAGGGTAACGCACAGGCTCTTATCGTTTCTCGTATTGACCGCCTAGCTCGCTCGACGCAGGACTTTCTCAGTATCGTTGACAGAGCCCATAAGAATAGCTGGCGCCTTGTTCTTCTAGATCTTAATCTCGACACCTCTACTTACCAAGGAAGATTCGTGGTTACCGTCATGTCCGCACTTGCTGAGATGGAACGTGGCATCATCGCAGAGCGTCAAAAAGATGTACATAAATACAGACGAGACAATGGAAAAGTCTGGGGAGTAGACCTAGGACCTAAGCAATTGATCTCTGACGAGATCCGTAACCGTATTGTTGCAGAACGAGAAAAAGGTCTTTCTCTGCGTGTTATAGCGCGAATGCTTGACGTTGAAGATATCCCTACCGCCTACGGCGGGAAATGGTCTGCTTCTAGTATTAAGTACGTGCTAGATCAAAAATCAGAGGATAAAGAATAAGATAGAATAGCTATATGCCAATCATCGGAACTAGCGCCTCGCAAAATACTAAGTCGTTTTTGCAGCCTAATGCGCCTACAGGCGTTAGCGCGACAGATGTAGGAACTAACCGTGCTTACAACAATGGCGCGGCTACCGTAACATTTACTCCTGCCGCGTCCGGCGCAGCTGCGACATCATTTACCGTAACATCTAGCCCAGGTGGATTTACCGCAACTGGTGCAAGTAGCCCTTTAACAGTTACAGGTTTACAGTCGGATACAGCCTACACATTTACGGTCATTGCGTCTAATGCAGCAGGTAACTCTTCAGCATCGTCTGCAAGTGCGTCTATGACAGCGACTACTGTCCCACAGGCTCCGACTATTGGGTCAGCAACAGCAGGGTACAAATCAGCTACAGTCACCTACACTGCAGGCGCAACTGGCGGCAAGGCTATAACTACGTTTACAGCGACTTCTTCTGGAGCACAGACTGGAACAGGTTCTTCGCCTATCACTGTCTCAGGGTTGACAAACGGCACAGCTTACACATTTACAGTAACAGCTACAAACGCTAATGGAACTTCAACAGCGTCTTCCGCATCTAACTCTGTGACACCTGCAAATGAAGTACTTTATTATACTTCTGCGGCAACTCTTACTCCTAGTTCCTATCCGGCAACGTACACTTACTACATTATGGGAGGCGGCGGAGGAATTGGAAACAGCGGTATAAGTACAGACGCTAATGCTCAGAACTTTGTTTATGGGTATGGTGGCGGAGGTGGAGGTGGATACTACGCTAATGGAAGTGCCACTATTAACTCTGGAAACGTTTCTATCGGTGTAGGTAGTGGCGGCGGTACTGGCAGCGCTGGTGGTACTTCATCTTTTGGTGCATTCACTGCAGCAGGAGGCTCTGCTGGAAATAGCGGTAACGCTAATGGAACTAACATGAACGCCGCGGGCGGTGGAGGTGGAGCGGGTGGCTCTGGAGGAGGTGGCTCTGGAGGATTTGCGTCTAACATAAATGGCAACATTGTAAATGCTGCTGCAAATGGTGGAAATGGTGGATCAAGTGGCAATAGTGGTACAGGCGGAGCAAGAAGCTTAGGTAATTCTGTTAACGCCGGCGGCGGAGGAGCTGGATCAGGAATTGCTGGAGCTTCAGGCGGCGGAAAAGGAATTGGTATCATAGGATCAGCAGGAAATGCTACTGCTAATAACTCTGGTACGTACTCTGGTATAAATGTATCTGGATCTAACTACGGTGCATCTTTAGGGTTAGGTGCTTCTCAGAATGTGGTTAGCAACAGTGGTTTTGTTTTATTAGTTAGGAATGCATGATGCCAACTTTTTGTGTTATTGACAACAATATAGTAGTTAATATAATTGTAGCAGAAAGTCTAGAAATAGCTCAGTCTACAGTTGATCTTGAAGTTATAGAAGCAGAGTCTTCTTCTATAGGAATTAACAGTCCAAGAATTGACGGAGTTTTATATCCACCAAAACCTCAAGAAGACTATATTTGGTACGCAGAGAGATGGGTTTCTCCAGAAAACTACTCTCTTGCTATATCAGGAGATATTGCTATTTTGACTCCTGCGCAAGAAGCAGAAATTGTAAAAAATGCTAAAAACGCTATAGCTGGCATGTTATAGCAGCATTCTACAAAATAAAAGACAGAGCCGGACGCGCGATTACTCGCGCTATCCGGCTCTCTATGTTTTAGACGTTCTCTCCCGGGACGTCAAAAACTAGTAATACTGTATACCTAAAAGGTCTACTTAACTGGCAATCCTGTAATAGATTTCCAAGTTTTTGCATCAACGATGCCAGTTACAGGTAGCTTCTTAGCCTTTTGGTGGGCCATGACAGCCTTCTTTGTGACTGGACCGAATTGTCCGTCGGCTGGCTTGATCTCAAGAGCTACCTGAACAGTCTTAACGTGAATACCAGACTCGCCTGGATCAATTGTCTCGCCAGGATAAACCTTGCCAGTTGCATCCTTTTCCTTTACTACCTTAGGAGCAACAGGGCTAGCAGCTGATCCCGCATAGTCAGGACGACCCCAACCGACAACTCCAACAACAAGTTTCTTCTTGTTGTTCTTTAGGTACGCGCGCTCCTTCTTGCAGGTTTCCCCGCCGTTACGCTGGTCACCTTTAGAGTTGCCTGATGTGTTTCCCTCTAGGCAAATCATCGTGCCGTCCTTGTTATCCTTTACGACAATTCCTACGTGCGAGATGCGGTTAACACCGTCCCCTGGGAAGTCAAAGTAAACGATGTCGCCTGGTTGTGGAGTATTGACTCCGTCGTTGTCATACCAACGCTTCATCTTCTTAAATGCGTCTGAACCCGCGACTGTTGAAACGGTGTTAGGCACCTTGACTCCAGCTTGGTTTGCGCACCACATTACATATGATCCACACCATGGCAAGAAGTTTGCCTTCGTGAACGCGCCGTACTTTGTTTCGTTATCTTTAGGACCCTCAACGGTTCCTACCTCAGCAAGCGCGACCTCAATGAGTCGCGCTGCTGTTCCTTGGGCTGCTGCCATTTTTATCTGCCTCCCTTTGGCTTTGACGGCTTTGGCTTTGATTTCTTACATCCGCATGTTGCGCACATAGTGTTTACCTCTCTTTAGTTTCTTACTTAACAATTACTACTGTGATTTTTGCCTTAGGGCATTTTGCGTTTGCATCTTTAATTGCCTTGAGCTCTTTGTCGTCAACTGTAAGTGACCAACGTAGTTTTACGTGAACCCAATTCTTAATGTATGTGCAAACATCCTTTGCAGGAAGCCAGTCGGCTGGATCCTGATCTGACTTAGAGCGGTTAGTCGCTGCGGTGACAGCAATCAACGCGTTGACGTCTCCCATGTCATTTGCGTATACCTCTCGCTTAGCCTTATCCCACGCCTTAGCGCCTGAGTCCCAAGCCTCGGCTAGAGGGACCATATGGTCAACGTCTAGTCCAGAAAAATTTGTAACTGTTAATCCGTCATACGCAGAGTACCACTTGCCTGTATCTTTTACGATCTTGCAACCCTTGTCAACCTTAGGCTTAACAAGAGCCTCCTGAATAATCACGTCGTTGCGTGTGTTACAACCGTTCTTATCAAGATCTGACCAGTGCTTAAATTGTGAGCGCGCGTAGCCTTCGCGAACGTCTGGCGCAACCTTTAGCGCTTTAATTCCAGCGTCTACTGTTGCGAACGTTGTAGGCTTATCCGCTGCAAACGCTCCTGTTGATGTTGCTACGATAATAAAAAGTACGATAGGCATTACGCCTTTTGTTGTGTTATGCTTGCGCATTATAGTTCCTAACCGCGAGAGTAGCGAGAAGCAAGACCCCAATCGACCTCGCCAGTTTGTACAGCGCGTGGAACAAGTACACGACCTTGAATCTCAGCTTTTGAACCAAGACCGACTACAGTCATTCCACGATCTGATATTTTACGCTGGAATGCGATCTGTGTCATCGGTCTTTCACCGCGCTCTTCGGACCAGGCGCGATAGACAGAGTACAAAGCCTTAACAGGAACTACCGTTCCTTCAGACTCCTTTGTCTCTTCGTTTAAGAAAATACCGATACGGTCTTCGTTCTTTCTGTAGATTTCAGACGCCTCGGTTACAACCTTACATGTACCTAACGCATCTCGTGCGGAAGATCCAAGCAGTTTAATCGCGCCCTCAACTGCCCAGGATAGAACCGCTGGAAGGGCTCCTTCAGGATCAAAGATATAGTGCTTTAGGTCAGGGTCTGGATTTTCGGGAACGTTTGTTAGAGGCACAGGGCGAATACGACGCCACATCGCATCATCGTTAATGATAGGACGGTGATTAGTTGTAACCCAGAGTTTAGCTCTAGATGAAAACGTAAATGGCTTCTCACCAGGTGAACGTGCAGAGATTTCAGAAGAGCCAGTTAACTTCTTAACTGAGTTTTCCTTCAAGCGCTCAGACTCTGGTAATTCGTCAACCCATACAAGTCTACGTCCACGCAACTCAGCCCAGTGATAAAGATCTGAGCCGTTTGCCTGTCCATCACCTTGAGCAAGAATAGAAGAGTCTAAAGGCCAAGCATATTGCTGCGTGCCCATACACTTTACTAAAGCTTCAACAAGTGTGTTCTTACCTGAACCAGCAGGTCCGTAAATTAAAAACATAACGTCGTATGTTCGTAGACCAGTTAACGAGTAACCAGCTGCACGTTGCAGCCAATCCTGCAGCTCTTTATCTCCTGATGTTGCAAAGTCTAAGAACTGTTCCCACTTAACATTTCGCATTCCTGGAGTGTATGCAACAGGTGCGCGGCGAGTAATAAATAAGTCAGGGCGACCCTTAAGAAGATCTCCTGTACGAAGATCAATAACTCCGTTTGCGACACCAAGCAATGTTTCATCTGAATCCCAGGCGTTAACCTCAACCTGCACGCGAGGATCGGACGTTGCGTTTTCAATACAACCTGCGATACGCGAGTTTGACTTAGCTTGTAATGCCCACTTCATTAACTCTGCTTGCTTGTCCGCGTCCTCGTAGTTAACTACCTCAGATGCAATAACCGGTGCAAGCTTCTTTGTTAACTCCTGTAATTCAAGATTCTCAACGTCGGGCTTCCAGTATCCGCCGTCCCAGTGAAACCAACCAAGTCCAGGTGTGTAACGAATTGCAGGACCAAACGCATCTACAAGACGACGACCGTTTCCTGTATCTGTAAGCGTGCGCTTACCAGGTTCTCCACCGTCGTTCTCGTTAACCGCGTCAACGTCCTTAGGTACATCCATCTTTAAAAGACTTGATGCCTCGGAGATTGAATCACCGTCCGAGATAGACTGTGTAATTGAGCCACCGATAGTTCCAGGCATGTTGTACGTATCCTGCGGTGAATAATTCTCTGTTGTTCTAATTTCTTGTTGCTTTAGTGGCTTTGAACGTGTTTCATCTTGAGACTTGTTAGCCCACTCTTGCAGTCCAGGCCACATGCGGTCTGTTTTTGGATTGTCAATAACAAACTGTATAGCTCTACGTACGTGCATAAGCAGTCCGCCTTGGCCTTCAAGCTCAAGCGGCGGACGCACTTTTTCTGCGTTAAAGCGAATCATCATAGTTTCAACTGCAAGCTTACCAGCCTCGGTGTTAACCGGGAACTTATTAGCAAGTGCGCATGTCATCGAGTAGATATCAACTGCGCGCGAGCCTTCTTCGATTCCTTCTTCAAGCAAACGCTCAACGTCGATACGCTCGCCAGCAAAGTCTAGGTCCTCTAAGAAACTCCAGTCGCCTTCGCCAAGATTCGTGCCGCCGCGACGACTATTCTTTTTACGAAGAGACTGCAATAGCTCTTCAGGTGCGGTTGCCATTTCAATTTCCCACGGCGCATGGCCTGGTGCCCATTCGTAGCAAACTCCAGAGAAGTGTCGTGACGGAGTAATGAGAACATATCCGTTGTGCTTAATATCAACGCCCGGAAGGTTTGCCTTCTTAAGATTTCCAACGAGCTGCTCTGACTCTTCACACTTATAAAATAGGTGACGTCCTCGCATAACTTTTCCGCCTGCGATTGTGTACTCACCTGTGATTGCCTCAACTGTTGGAGGCAGGAATCCTTCTACGAGAGCTTCAAACTTTTCAAATGAATCTGGCCCACCTGAGCGTGGATCAATATCAATAACAAAAAATCCACTGGAGCGACACATAACACCGATGTTCATGTTTGGGTCTCTGTCCCACCAAGAGTCAACAGTTGCAGAGTCTGTCGTTGCGAACTTATTCCACTCTGGGAGTGATGGGTGCTTGCCTACATCTTTTGGCTCAACGTGTGCGCCACCGCAAGTACAGCGGCCTCCGACAATTCCGTAACATGGAAGTATTGACCAACCGTTTTTAGCGTACCAGTTAGCCGCAGGACCTAAACGTCCTTCTGCAGATTCCCAGGCACTCATTTGGTCTCACCATGTTGCATCTTTTTGTCGTTAACTCCAATCAATCCTATAAACAAATAACTTTTGTTGAGAAGAGCTATCATATCACTTATCTTGGTTATTTGTTACTTGGCGACTATAAAGGGTACTTACCGCATAAGTAAACAACCGAAACAGATGAATAATAGTAAACCATATAAGTTATAATTTGTATATCTGATAATCCTGACCGGAAGGCCACTGTCTTGCTTAATAGTTTATCAATGCAGGTTGGCGCGGTTGTCGGAATTATCGCGGGCACCATATTCTTGTTTGGTCTAGTCTACAAGATTTACAAAGTTATCCACCGCGTTGAAACAGCCATCGGGGTAGATGATCAAGGAAGAACGATGTCTGAGCGCATGGACCGCGTTGAATATCAGCTCTGGGAAAATGGCGGAAACTCCATGAAGGACCAGATGAACGCGAGTTCGGAGCTTGCTAAAGAGACAGCGGTAGAAGTTAGATTTATAAAGGACGTACTGCTTCAACTACTTTCTCTTCCTGAAATGCACCAGGGCCCTGCTCCGGTCGAGCCTAAGATGACAAAGACCCGTAAAAAGAAAGCTCCAACCGCTTAAAAGAAGCAGTTTTATCTTCACTGCTTAATTATAAAAATACACCTAAATGGCTTGCCCTTGTACAACTATGCCAACAAGGTTGCCGTAAAGTTGACAGAAAAATTATTAAAACTTTACTGCGAACTATGACCTATTTGTTCACACTACAGGTTATAGTTTATCCTACCAGTTTACTTGATAGGAGATAGCTACCGATGTCGCTAGTACAAAGACTTGAAAAAGAGGCCGGAAAGTCAAGGCCGGGATTAGCTTGTAGGCTCGGTTCGATTCTTCGTGGAAATGAAATGTCAGACGAAGAAAAAGTCTATCTTCAAAAAGTATTAGAAGTTACGCACAGTGACCCAGCTCGTATTCCTACGACCGCCATCTCACAGGCGCTACGTCAAGAAGGATACGACATCGGAGTTGCGGCAGTAAGTCGTCACCGCAGAAAAGAATGTCGCTGCTATGGGTTTAGCCCAAAGTTCAACAGTGAAGAGGAATAAGACGTGGCATTTTCAGAAAAGCTCGATAAGCTAATTTCTGCCCCGACCTCCACGTTTGCGCAACGCACGCGCCCGACTTACCCAACAGGGTGGGAACCAGGAGTCTTGCACGGAGACGACGGTGGATTAACCGTTACAACAGACCGTGTTCCTAAGATTCAAGATGAAGAGTCATGGAAGGCTGCGGTAGAAAGTTTAGGCGTGTCTGTACCTGAAGGGTACACCATTCGTTTATACGAAGCGCGCTACGACCCAGCCGCATGGCACCGCGACGAGGAAGACGGCGAGGCAGTCACCCGTCCAGCGTGGAGATATCGCTTTAAGGTTGAGCCTTCAAGCGGTTCAGAGATAAGTATTGACGATTTATTAGACCTTGTATCAAAGACCAAGGCAAAGAAGCCTTCGGACATAGAAATCGGCACCCAGCAATGGATTCTAGCGACAGGAGACTGGCAGCTAGGCAAGATAGACGGCGACGGAGTAGAAGGGACAATTCAACGTATCCTTGATTCAACAGACCGTTCAATTGAGCGTATAAAGGAATTGCGCCGTCTAAAGCGCTGGCCTGGTAACGCGGTTCTCATACTTACAGGTGACTGCGTTGAAGGTTTTGTGTCTCAGGGTGGCGGAAACACATGGCGTACCAATCTCACAATGACAGAGCAGGTTCGTCTTTATCGTCGACTTGTATTCGAGATCGTTACACGCCTTGCGGCTGAAACTGAGAACCTTCTTGTAGTCGCGGTGCCAGGAAACCACGGCGAGACAGTTCGCCTCATGGGAAAAATGGCAACGCGCATGGACGACTCGTGGGATATTGACGCGGTCATTGCAGTTGCCGAGACGCTCGAGCAAAATAAGGCAGCCTACTCGCATGTCAAGTTTGTCACTCCAGGCAAGGATGAAGGCACCATTGTTTTAGACCTAGGCGGAACCATTACTGCAATCGCCCACGGGCACCAGGTCAAGGGTGGGAACGTTCCTAAGTGGGTTGCTGAGCACGCAAAGAACATGGCACCTGTTGGAGACGCACACCTAATCATTACGGGGCATCATCATCACCTGCATATTCAAGCCATGGGACCTCGCACCTGGATTCAGGTTCCTGCCATGGAATCAGAGTCAACCTGGTGGCGTGAAAAGACTGGAGAGGTATCTCCTCCAGGAATGGTAAGCGTTCTTGTAGGAAATAAAACTTGGACTGATTTAGCAATTTTATAGGACATCTGTCTTAAAAAATTATAAAATGCCTAAGTAAAGATTCTAATTATTTGGTAGTATTAACCTGTCGCCTACCAATGTCATTTTGACGTTGCAAGCATAGGTGCGTTGGGTTTTAGGAACGGAGCTTCTGTGCCAACTTGGTCTGAGGACGTTGTAACACGTACCGTCATAGGCACGTACATTACGTCTCGCGGAATCGCGGGAATCGGAACTATCACGTTCACTCCTACTGCTACAGTCTATGATCCTGACGACTCTGTTGTTCTTAGCGGCCCTACCGTTGCAACTCTTGACGGTACTGGCTCATTTAGCTTAGAGCTTCCAACTACAGACAATCCTCTTGTAACTCCTTCAGGCTGGGCATATGAAGTTGCAGTTCGAATCAACGGAGTTAAATCTGTAAACGTACGAGTATTTTTACCTCTTGGTGATGGATCAGATATTGATCTATTTACACAAATCGCTCGCCTAGTTCCTTCAACAACTGCGTCCTACGTTTCGTCTGCTTCTTCAACTACTGCTCGCGGACCTATCGGTCCTGCTGGTGCAGCAGGCGCTACTGGAGCAACCGGTGCGACAGGTGTTGGAACTGCTGGAGCAACAGGTGCAACTGGTCCTGCTGGTGCTCCTACAGGCGCAACAGGCGCAACTGGCGCAACAGGTTCTGGCTCGACTGGAGCAACAGGCGCAACAGGCGCGACTGGTCCTCAAGGAACTTCAATCAACGTCGTTGGCACAGTTGCTAACACAGGATCACTCCCACCGACAGGCTCAACAAACGACGCATACATTGTTACTGCAGACGGTGACCTTTATATATGGAGTGGTTCAAGCTGGACAAGCGTAGGTCAGATTGTTGGACCTGCTGGAGCAACTGGCGCTGGAGTAACTGGCGCAACTGGTGTTACTGGAGCAACAGGCCCGCAAGGACCAACAGGCACTAATGGAACTATCGGAGTTGATGGTGCAACTGGTCCTACAGGTGCAACTGGCGCAGGTGAAACTGGTGCAACT
>JACCDP011042273.1_pt1 | contig 68754 bp, 54 predicted proteins | sample 7445841 | NCBI WGS metagenome assembly JACCDP01 (sample SAMN15323441, study PRJNA562643) | freshwater metagenome | isolation source: river surface water | place: USA:Blue River Watershed | collected 2017-08-17 | reverse complement strand
TAGAAAGCGGTAAAATAAAGATCAAGAAAGCACGAGTCATGGCTGTGACTTTGGTGCCGAAGCCAGCTTTCCAAGAATGCTCAATTCAACTCGCCGATGAGCTCGGCGGAGAAGAGGAAGAAGTGAACATCCCTGATGGCGTATATGTCGAAGGAGTAAATCCTCTCGATGCTTCGGCGCTTGTTGCTTGCGGAATGATCGCAGGTGCTATTCCAGTTGTCCCACCAAAAGAGTGGTTTGACAATCCTAAACTTTCAGGTCCAACACCACTAACAGTTGATGATAGTGGTCGAGTGTTTGGACATATTGCAGCTTGGCATGTCGATCATATCGGCATGAGCATGGGAACCAAGCCGCCAAGAAGCCGCAGTGGTTATGCATATTTCCACACAGGTGTAGTTCGTACAGAAGACGGTAGCGATGTACCAGTAGGACAGTTAACTCTTGCGGGGGGACACGCTTCGTTGGAAGCATCTGCATCTGAAGCAGTTCGTCACTACGACGATACCGCCTCTGCAATTGCAGATGTACATGCTGGAGAAGATGCCTTTGGTATCTGGGTTGCTGGATCAGTTCGTCCAGGATCTACTCCAGAACAAATCCGTGCACTTCGTGCATCAGCACCATCTGGTGACTGGAGACCAATCAAGAATTCTCTTGAATTAGTTGCAGTTTGCCAAGTCAATGTTCCAGGCTTCCCAATTGCTCGCGCCCGCGTTGCATCTGGCTCAGTCATGGCACTCGTTGCTGCTGGAGCTCAAGTACTTGCACAGCTAAAGGCAGATCCTCTTTCAGAAATGCAAAAGAGAATTGAAGAGCTAGAAAAACCACAAAAAGAAGCTCTAGTTGCTTCAGCTAATGATGCTCGTGCTCGTATTCAAGCTTTCCAAAACGAGCAACTAAATGCTCAAAAGGCTTTGATTGCTGCAAAGGTTGCACAGGTAAAGGCTGATGCAGATTCAGATTATGACTACATGAATCAAACTTTTGATGATAATCCAGAAGCAGAACTTGCTGTTATCTCCCGTAGAGTTCGTATGAGACTTGCTGAAGAAGGCAAGGCTCTTCCAGATGGTTCATACCCAATCCGAAATGCACAAGACCTAAAGAATGCTATCCGTGCTTATGGACGCTCAAGGCCAGGTATGAGGGGCAAGGTAAAACGCCACATTATGAAGCGTGCTATCGGTCTTGGAAAAGAAGAAGTAATTCCAGAGAACTGGAAAGGCGCTGCATCTAATCTTGATGAAATTGTAGCTACCTTTAAAACTCGCTCTCAAGTAGCAGCTGCGTTAATTGTAGATCCTTCAAAAGCACTTTCTATTAAAGAAATTACAGACAATTTAGAAGCAGTTTTTTCTTCAAAAGAATTTGCTGAAGGAGATATTCCTGCAGAGGATTTAGAAGGTCTAACTGATGAAGAAATTGAAGTTTTAAAGCAAGAGGCTAAGTCTCGTAAGGCAGCTGAAAAGCAAGCTGAAGAGGGTCGTGCTAAATACACCCCTGAAACCCAACCTCGTGATGCTTCAGGCAAGTTCCGTCAGGTGCTTGCTCGTATCAAGCAGGACCTTGGAACCTCTGGTTTAGACCGTGTTCTAGACAAGATTGAAGAGGCTGAAAACTTTGATAATACGGGAGATTACGCTGGAGCTTCTAAAGCTGCAGCTGATTTACTTGAGATTATCGAGCGTTTGGACACTGGAGCGCTAAATGCTGAAGCTTTAGAGAATGTCCGTTTGAGCGCTGGCGAGCTTGGAAAAGTTATCGCTAACCTACCTTTTGCCTTTGGTGAAGAGGCTCAAAAGATCCGTTATTCGGATATGCCTCCAGCCCTAAAAGACCTCATGAAAGACATGGTTAAGCGTGTAGAGGACAAGATCGGGCAAGAGGACGCTGATATAGCTACAGAAAACTTGAAAAAGTTCATCTCTGGCAGCGACTTATATAACCAGTCTGAGATCTCTAGCGAGATGGCAAAGCTTCTCCGCTTACTTACCTAAGTAGAGAAAAATCGTACAAATAACACTATAAAAAATAATGTACTATATAAATCAGGTGGAGTGCCTCCACGCATATGTGCGTTCTTGGAGTCCCTCGGCCTCGACTGATAAGCGAGACGAGAAGCCTTAACACCTTCTTGTCGTGACTGGCCCGGAGGAGGGACAGTAGTGGACCAAATTAAAGAAATGTTTGATCAGCTTGCTGATCTTGCAGATGATCAAGTTACTGAACTTCAGAACAAGATCATCAAAGAGTTTGAGTCCGTTGAGAAAGAAGATCCAACTCCGCAATCAGTTGATGCGATGTCGTCATTAGCCGACATGCTTGACACCGTCCGTGGTGAATTCAAGCGACGCGAGGCCGCGGTTCAGGAGCTCGCCCAGCGGGCCGCTGAAGCAAGCGCTCGTGTTTATGGCGAAGGCGAAGAAAAAGATATGGAATCCGATTCCGAGGAGAAAAAAGAAGAGATGACTTCCGAAACTGAAGCTGCAATGGCTGAAGACAAGAAGGAAGAAGAAGCTCCAATGGAAGCTCCTGTCGCTGAAGCTCCTGCTGCAGAAGAAATGCCAGCAGAAGAAGCACCTACTCCAGAGATGGAAGAGGAAGAGAAAAAGGAAGAGGATAAAATGTCCGAAGCTTCAATTGATACGGATAAGACCGTAGAACTCTCAACAGAGTCAACCGAAACAATCGTTACCGAAGCAGCTGCCGCTGTAGAGGAAACCGCTGTTGTTGCTGCTAGTGCAGATGATGCACAAGCAGAAGCTGCAGCAGAAGCAGTAGAAGTTGTTTCTGCCGATGCAGAAGCAGCCGCCGAAGTAGAAGCAGCAGTAGAAGAAGCAGTAGTAGAAGCAGAAGCAGCAGTAGCTGCAGACGCAGAAGCTGCAGCCGCTGATGTTGTTGCTGATGCAGAAGCATCAATCAAAACAGAAAGTGAACCAACCCCGGTTCAAGAAAAGATGGAGGCACCTGTGACCGCCGCTGCTGATAATGCAGATAACCTCAATATTGAGGTCCCGGCTGACCGTCGCCCTGTTGCACAGGCATCTGTAGCTCCCGTGGCAATTACGGCGGGCGCAGACATCCCTGGCTACACAGCTGGCAGCTCAATGACCGACATGAATGATGTCGCGTCAGCGTTCGAAAAGCGTATCCACGCTCTTCGTCGCGTAAACGGTGGAGATGGAGAGCAACACATCGTTGCATCTATCACCACACAATATCCAGAGGAGCGCGTTCTTTCAACAGACGCAGAATCCAACTGGAAGAAAATTCAGGCCGTAACTGGTCCTGAAGCACTTGTTGCATCTGGTGGACATTCAACACCATTCGAAGTTAAGTACGATATCTTCGGTATCGGAACAACCGCTCGTCCACTAAAGGATGCACTTCCAAAGTTCCAGGCAGACCGTGGCGGTATCCGCTTCGTAACTCCTCCAGTATTGTCATCTTATGGCAACGCTGTTGGAATCTGGACCGCAGCAAACGATTCAGCAGAAACACCAAACCCAGCTGCAAAGTTGAGCTTGACCGTTTCAGCTGCAACCGAAAACACTGTTGCTACTGATGCTGTAACACTACAGCTACAGTTCGGTAACTTGATGACCCGTGCATATCCTGAATTGATCGCTCGCCACAATGAGCTTGGTCTTATTCAGCATGCTCGTGAGGCAGAGGGTCAAATCTTGACTCGCCTAACTGCACTTTCAACTGCAGTTACTTCAACCTCACTAATCGGTGTAGCTCGTGACTTCCTAGTACAACTAGGCCGTGCAGCAGCTAACTACCGTGGTCGTCATCGCCTAGAGGCAGATGCTCCACTTCGCGTCATTGCTCCAGCATGGATCAAGGATGCAATGGTTGCAGACCTAGCTCTAGCAGCTCCTGGTGACAGCACCCTTAACGCAGCCGCAGAGATCGATGGTTACATCGCTTCTCGCAACATCAACATCACCTACCACATCGATGATTTCACCGATGCACAAGGTGCTGCTGCAATGAACGAGTTCGCAGACACATTCGTCTGGTACATGTTCGCAGAGGGAACATTCTTGTTCCTTGATGGCGGTACATTGGATCTCGGTGTTATCCGTGATTCCACCCTTGTTGGAACCAACGACTACAAGATGTTCGTTGAGACCTTCGAAGGTGTTGCAAAGGTTGGCGTTGAGTCACTCAAGGTCACTTCAACCATCTCTGTAAACGGTGTAGCAGCAGCTCTCCGTGACACAACAGGTGGCGCAACAGCTGCGGCAATCGAGTACTAAGCCGTACACGAGTAAGCCAAAGTAATTAAGTCAGAGCCCGAGCAGACACTTAGAAAGAAACAGGAGAAAACTAGAAATGGCGTTTAGAGGAATCTATCCAGCACCAGATTTGGTTCAAGCACCTTGCGGACTTCTAAGTGTCGCTCGGGTTATGACACATACATCAGCAAACTACGACGAGCGTTGGGTTCGTGGTTTTAGCTATGAGTTTGATTCACAACCCGAGGTAGAGCTTTTCACAGTTAATGATGCAGCTGTGACAGGTGGAACTGTTGGAACATCTACACTTCCACAGTTTAAAGAGTACGATCCGTTCTTCATTCAAGTAACAGACACTCGTTCATATTTTGGCATCAATGGGGAAGACCGTTTTGCAATTGCTAAGAAGCAATTAGAAGCAGCAACACAAAAAGCAGTAGAGCTAGAGCTTTGGGAAGGCGTAGCAGCAACTGCAGAGACAAACGGAAATGATTTTCTAAGGGAAACAGGAGTAGCAACCGTTGTAAACAGCGGTGCATTAGCTCCAGCAACAGCACTTATGCTGTTAGAACAAGCGATTTCTTCATCACCAGCAGGTATCAACGGAGTCATTCACATGACCCGTGATGTTGCGTCAATCCTCGGATCCCGCCTCATCTACTTGCCAGCAGATGGAGGAAAAACAGGTAAGGCAATGACTCGTTTAGGAACTGAAGTCGTAATTGGCTCTGGTTATACAGGTGCTGGTCGTCTAACAGACGCCAACACCACAGCATCTGCTTCAAATAAGTGGATGTTTGCAACAGGACCAGTCGATGTACACCTAAGTAAGATCGAAATCGTAAATGAAAATCTTGGTCAAGGTGCAACTGTAAGCACAAACACTAATGACTTAACGGTCAAAGCTGTTCGTGCAGCAGCGGTATACTTTGATCCAAGTATCTTTTACACAATTCGTTTAGCACTACCTACAACCTAGTAACAAATAACCAAAGGAGAACACTGGAATGGCCACTCAGGACTTTGCGGCTAGCGTCCAAGGTGTGGCGATCCGAGTCACCAGACTGGACGCCGCTGGAAATCTGCTCAATGGAGCGGGAGACAGCTATACAACCTCGGCGTTCCTCCGCGCTTCCTTCACCCCTGAATATGAAGAGGGTGACGAAATTGTTGAGAAGTCAGCAGACGGTACTGTATGTGTATCATACAAGGCCCCTGACACCCTCAAGCGCATTACAATGGAACTCGCAATTTGCGAACCAGATACAGAACTTTCACAACTAATTTCTGGAGGTTTGCTACTCCGTAAGAACTACGGAACTTTTGCATCCCCAGATAACAAGTCAATCGGTTGGGCCGCACCATCCGTTGGCGACGACCCAACAGGTAACGGCGTAGCACTAGAAGTGTGGTCATTTGCTGTAGCAGATGGTCGCCGTACAGCAACCAACCCATACTTCCACTGGGTATTCCCATATGTGAAGCTTCGCCAAAGCGGAGATCGCGTAATTGAAAACGGAATGCTTGCAACCACATTCGAAGGATACGGCCTTGGCAATATCACCTTCGGTGCTGGTAAAGATGGTCGTTGGGAGTTCCCAACAGCAACAGAGCGTTCATACTCATACGCTCGTGCTTCATGGGCTCCATCAGGTCTAAAGGGCTTCTATCGCTGGTTTGACGAGTCTACAAAGACCGTTACCAACAAGGCTCTTACATCAAATGTTGCAACCCTAACAACAGGTTCAGCACACGGATTCGAGGTAGGTCAAAGCGTGACAGTAAGTAGCGTAGATTCAACATTCAACGGAACTTACACAATCACAGCTGTACCTTCAACAACTCAATTCCGTTATGCAAAGACAGCTACAGATGTTACATCTACAGCAGTCAGCCCAGCTGGATCTGTACTTCGTAACCGTGGATACCTTGCAGTTACAGACTTTGATTCACAAGGATCAACTTCTGCATACAATGTTCCAGGTAACGAGGAATACAACGCAGATCTTCCAATTGACTTCATTATTGCGTCAACTGAGGATCCAACCGCTTAATTCCATAAGAAGGGCGGGCATGAGCCGATGTTTACACTACGGTCTTGTGCCCGCCTTACTTACTTAGAGACGAGGTGATTTCATGAGTAACCTATGGGTAACACCAGAAGAGTTAGATACTCCTTCGTCTGATTATGCTTATGAGGCTTGCAAGACAGCTTCTTATCTACTTTGGGCCATGTCTGGTCGTAAATACAGTGGAATAACAACTGTTACAGAGCGCTATGTCTCTTCTTATGATCCATACCTTCGTTCAGGTGGATCAAGCCTTACCTACACACCAGTTCTAGTGGATGGCAATGTCGTAAACATTGCTTCTGGTGGTTTTAATCGTTATGCAGATGATGACTTTCAGGGTGATGGAACATCTGCTAATTCAAGAGTTCGTCTTCGTGGGCGTAAAGTAATCAGGATTCACACTCTTCGTGACCTTGATGGAAATATTATTGACCCAAGCAAGTATTATTTATCAGATCACTCAACCATTCTTGGCGTACCAGGAGCTGGCTGGTCCCCTTCTCAAGTAGAAGTAACCTACACATATGGCACAGAACCACCAACAGCTGGTCGTGCTGCAGCAAGACTTCTTGCCTCCGAGCTAGTAAAGCTCTATGAAGGTGACGATACCTGCGCTCTTCCACAAAGAGTTACTTCAGTATCTCGTCAAGGTGTTTCTTACACAATCCTTGATAATCAAGATTTCATTGATGAACTTAAAACTGGTCTTTACGCGGTAGATCTTTTTCTCAAGACTGCTAATCCAGATAAAGCTCGTGCTCGTGCTCGTGTCTTTAGCCCAGACCAACCTCGTGCTCGTCGTATTACTGGCGCATCTCCACTTTACCCGCTTAGCGCATTTGATATTTATGTAACAGCTGATGGCGCATCTAATCTTTATTATTTCTCAGAGATTAATGGAGATTTTATAGATTCAGATAACAATTGGACTATTCAAATTGATTTTTCAGATATAAATAATAATAAAACAGTAGAAATACCAAGTGCTGCTGTAATAGATAGAACTGAAAACACAGTTAGACTAAGCTGTACATATAAACAAGTATTAGATGTAATAGGACCTCGTGATCCAGGTATTCTAGATATGTACGCTGTAAGACCAAGTCTTGCTAATCCAGCAGTAGATGAAGTAGTTCATCTATTGTCAAGCAACATCATTACTCATCTCGGTGAGAGAACTATTCCAATATATACTGTGTAATTGTAGAACCAAGAGACAAGAGGACAAATGGGCTTAGATGTAAATCCAGCAACAGTATCTGCAGATGCTAAAAATTTAGCAAACCTAATGCAAGGAGTGTTAGATGCTGTTATAGCATCATATACTTCTTACACGATGCCTTTACCAGGCCGCAGATATTGGACCTTGGGAACTCCAGCAGTAGATTGTGAGCAAGTTGTAGTTTCTATGTTGCAAATGTATATAGGAACTCCGGGGGATGAAGCTACATCTCCACGCCGTTGTAATGACCCAAGATCTGCAACTCTTTTAGTTCAAGTTTCTCGTGAAGTACCTACTGTTGGACAAAATGGTAGAGCACCGTCAGCTGATGCAATTCAAGATGCGTCTGAGATATCAGCATATGACGCATGGATTCTGTTGGATAGCGCAAGAGAGTTGGATCGTTGGGACCCAGCAAATTTTGGCATGGGCGTTATTGCAACAGTGGAAACCAATGCTCCTGAAGGCGGGTTTCAAACCGTAACTATGACTATAACCATGGTGGTTCCATAATGGTTAGAGTAAAAATTTACGATTCAGTTTTAGATAATCTTATAAATAATCCTAATGGAGAAGTTGGAAGATTTCTAAAAGAAAAAGGAAAAGAAATTCTTACTGTTGCAAAAGCAAAAGTAGGAGTAAGAACTGGAGCTCTTAGAAGCTCTCTTCATATGAGACATATGAGAGACTCTAGAGGCCAGCATATCTGGGTAGGATCTACTTTAGATTACGCATTAGCGCACCACGAAGGTACATCACCAAGAACTATCGTTCCAAAAAGTGGAAAGATGCTTCGATTTACTTCTCGTGGCAGAGTTGTATACGCACATGCCGTACAACATCCAGGCACTAAACCTAATCGTTATTTAAGTGAAGCTCTCCGAGCCAAGATATAATTATAACAACGACAGATAAGGAAAACTGATGACAGCACGATTCAAGGATTTTGGATCTGGTGGAGAACAAAACACCGAGCCAATTTCATTTAGGCTTCACGGAGAAGATTTTGAGTGTGTAAAAAATCTTCAAGGTAATGCTTTGCTTAGTTTAGTTGCAAAGGCTGGTAGCGGAGACGCTGCTGATGCAGCTGGAACTGTTAAAGATATCTTTTCAAAAGCTCTTGTAGAAGAGAGTTATGTAAGATTCCAAAAGCTTATTGACGATCCAGAAAAGATCGTAACAGTAGAAGCTTTAGGACAAATTACAGCTTGGTTAGTGGAACAGTATTCAGGCCGCCCTATGCAGGGGCCAGAGCAATCTCAGAGTGGGCAGTAGACCTCTGGCCTTATGTAAATGGTAAAGCTTTGACAAACGGATTGAGATTAGGAGAAATGGATATGTCAGACATGGTAGATGTCTTGCATTATTACATGGAAACTGATTTTAATGTGTCTAATGCCGAACAAGCGGAAGCTCGTGATAAGGCACGAAGCATTATCTACAAGAGTCTGTATAACAAAGAATACAGATTCACACCAAGAAAGGAAAACGCTTTTTCTCAAACGGCAGCAGATGGTTTTGAAGAAGTTGTTAATCCACTTGATCCTGAAAAAGGACCAACGAAGTCTTATGTCCCACCAACAGACTTTAACTTAGATCTAGTCAAACCATTTGGGGATCAATTAGATGCCCCATTTGAACATTAGGAGGTGACGGTATGGCAGTTGTAGGTGAAGCATCGGTAATTGTTCGTGCCGTCACCACTGGTGTAAAAAACGATATTCAAAGAGCTTTTGACGGCGCTGATCGTATTGGCGAGCGTGCTGGAGCTGATGCTGGATCTAGTTTTACAAGAGGATTTAGAAGAGGTGGAGGTGGGGATGTCGCTTCTTTATTTGGAAAATCTTTATCTCAGGGGGATGTAGATAGATTTACTGCAGCTCGTGCAAGATTTTTACAATTAGCAAGAGCTGGTTATATCTTGGCACCAGCGCTTACAGCAGTCGGTGGAGTTATTGGCTCGCTTGTAGGTGGTTTAGGTGTATTAATTTCAATAGCTGGAGCTGCAACCCCAGCACTATTAGGTTTATCTGGTGCATTTTTAGCAGTAGCTGCTTCTGCAGCAGTTCTTAGAGCTGCATTTGGCGGAGTTGGCGAAGCTATACAAGCTGGTGCAAGAGTTGGAAGAAACGCAGCTGCAGATGCCGAAGCTTTAAAAGCAGCTAACGATAGACTTGCTGATGCTTATTATAATTTAGATGAAACTGTAAGACAGAACGCTGAAAGAAAAGCAGAAGCTGTTGAAGCAGAATCTGATGCTGCTCAAGCTGTAGCAGATGCTGCACTTTCTGTAGAAAGAGCAGAGCGTACATATGCTGGAGCAGTAAAGAACACCGAAAAAGCACTTGAAGAAGTAACAAAAGCTCGTGAAGAAGCTAAAGAAGCTATTCAACAACTTCGCTTCGAACTTGAAGGTGGAGTTATTTCTGAAAAGAAAGCTCGACTTGAGTTTGAAAAAGCTCGTGATTCTCTCCAAAGAGTTCAAGATCTTCCACCTAACTCTCGCGCTCGTCGTGAAGCCGAACTTGCTTTTGCTGAAGCAGATCTTAATCTTCGTCGTGCAATAGATAAAAACAATGATCTTCGTAAAGAGACCGCTAAAGCTAATCGTGAAGGTGTAGAAGGAAGCGAAAGAGTAAGAAATGCTCAAGAAAGATTAGTTGATGCTCAACAAGCAGAGAGTGACGCACAGATAGATGCTGCAAGATCTGTAATTAGTTACAGAGAAGCTGTTGAAGATTTAGATGCTGCTAGAGCAAAATTAGTTGCTGGTGGAGAACTAGATCGTCAAAATGCTCGTGCTCTAGAGCTTGCATACAGAGAACTAACTAATGCATTGGCTGCCCAAGAAAAAGCTGCTAAAGGTTCAGGATTTGATGAATATCAAGCTGCACTAGATAAACTTTCACCAGCTGCTCAAGACTTTGTTAAATATATTCTTAGTCTTAAAGATGCATTTGAAGAGCTTCGTAAAAAGCTTCAAGAAGCATTCTTCCCTAAATTTACAGAAGCAATAAAACTTCTTTATGATACATATTTAGATCCAAATGCACCTGCAAGCTTAGAGGCCGCGTTAATTCGTATTGCTGCAAAGCTTGGAGAACTGTCTCTTTTATTTGCAGAAGTATTTACAACTCCTAAAAAGCAAGAAGAAATAAATAAAATATTTGACTCTTTCACACCTATTATTGACAATCTTGGAAGAGCGTTTATAGATCTTGCTTCAGCATTTGTAACTCTTCAAGCAGCATTTACTCCTTACACAATAGAATTTTCAGCATTTATTGCAAAGAAAGCAGAAGCATTTAGAAAGACTGTTGAACTTAAAGAAGCTACAGGGGAACTAGCTCAGATTTTTGAAGATGCTACAGATATAGTAAGAGATCTTGGAGAAGGTTTTGGCAATGCGTTTAGCGCATTTGGAACTATTATTTCTGCAACTGTTGCAGAAGGTGGTGCAGCTGACACTTTCTTGCAGTGGTTTAAAGATGTAACAGCTGCATGGGAAGAGACAACTAAAGCGCTAAACGAAGAAGGAAAACTTGCACCGTTCTTAAACAATTTAACAATAGGTGCTACAAAAGTACTTGAAATTATTGGACTTATTGGAGCAGGGTTTTTACAAATAGCTGCTTCTGAAGGTTATTTATCCTTCTTAGACTCTCTAGAGAAAGTAGTTAGAATATTTAATGGTGTAGGTCTTGAGCTTTCTAAGCCAGGTGGAGCACTCGAATCTTTTGGAAAGTTTTTAGAAGAGTTTGCAAGGCTTGTTGCAATAGTTACTGAATCTGAATCTATTAATATATTTTTTGGTACATTAACTGGAATATTAAAAGTATTAAACACAGTGCTTGGTACAGAGTTTGGTCAAGCTGTCTTAGCAGTAACTGGAGGACTTTTAGCGCTCAGCGCAGCTATTAATATTTCTAAAACTGCATTTTTATTTTATGGAGATGCTGTTAAGGGAGCTTTACTTGGTATTCAAACAGGTATTTTTGCTCTTCCTAAAGGTATACCTGGAGTTAAAAAACTACAACAAGAAGTTGCGTTTTTAAGTTATGGAGTAGAGTTTTTAAGTAAAAGATTTTTAATAATTTCAGGTGTAATAGGCGCTGTTGTAGGAGTATTTATACTTGCTTATCAAAACAGCGAGAAACTAAGAGAAGCTCTTAAAGATATGTTTGAAAATGTCTTGAAAGCTCTAAAAAAAGCTTGGGAGGAAATAAGTGTAGCTTTAAATGAACTTTTAGAACCTCTTGGTGGAGTTTCAGGTGTTTTTGAAAAAATAGGAGACTTTTTAGCTGTTACATTAGTTCCTCTTCTTGAATTTGTTCTTGTTGGAGCTATTAACATAGTTAAAGAAGTTATTTTAGGTGTTATAGGAACAATTCAAAAATGGGTAGATAGATTAATAGGGTTTAAAAACGAAGTTACTAAATTTTATGACAAAGTAAAAGAAGTGTTTAACAAAATAGATGAACTTAGTATTGGTGACATCTGGTCTGGAATAAAAGATAGTTTTAAATCTGCTCTTAACTGGGTAATTAATAAATGGAACAATTTATCTTTTAAAATGCCAAGTTTTGATGGGCTTGTAATTGCTGGTAAAACTATTATTCCAGCATTTGAAGGTCCAACTCTTAGTCTTCCATATGTAAGGCCACTAGCAGAAGGTGGAATAGTTCCAGCTATACCAGGAGGAATGCTTGCTCGTATTGGAGAAGCTGGTAGACCAGAGCGTGTAGAGCCTTTAGATCCTAGCGGACTATCTAAGCGTGACAGAGCTATGATTGAAATGCTTGCTGGTGAATCTAGAGGAATACAAATAACTGTTAACCCATCTTCTGGCATGGATGAGCGTGAACTTGCTGCTATGGTCTCCCGTCAACTTGCATTCCAACTTCGTAAAGGTGCTGCATAATGTCTGAAGTTTTTAATAGAGCTGAAGAGAAAAGTGTTGTAGATCGTTCTCTAATTCCACTTCAAGAACCTCATTTAACTGGAATGAAGTTAAAAGGAGATATATCTCTTGGAGACTTTCTTTTCAATACTATAGATGAATACGGAGTTGTCTGGGTAATTACTGACATGGAAGGTTGGTGGCAACACCCAGAACCTGATATGCCTGATATTCCTCGTGGTTTCGGCGATGGTTCTTATGACATTAAAGGACGCTATCAAGCAAGAATTTTAACTTTATCTGGTTCATTTATGACTCCAGATCCTTCTTTAGTAGAAGCTGCTAGAGATAGACTAATAAAAGCTACAGATTTAGTTTACAAAGGAGCTTGGCTAAAAACAGGGCTACAAGAAAACAACAAAAGAGCATCTTTTGTAAGATTAAGTGGAGCTCCTCAAATTCAAACTGTAACAGCTAGGGGAAAAACCGAGTTTTCAATAGGACTAAAAGCAGCAGACCCTATTAAATACAACTGGAATGATGCTGAACCAGAAGGCTATGAAATTTTAGAAGTTTTAGGAAAAAACAGAGAAACTGGAGATACAGGAGTAAGAATTGTTGAAAACATTGGGAACACCCCTGTACCATTACAGTTTGAAGTTCAAGGTCCAATAACTGGTCCAGCTAGAATTTACAATAAAACTACTGACAAACTTTTATATATAGTATCTAATTTAAGAGGAAGACTTACTTCTAGAGTAATAAATAAACAATTAACATTTAATATTTCTAGTTTAGAAGATGAAGCTACTCTAACAACAACAACACCTCACGGGCTTTTGGCGGGAGATTTAGTAACTATAAGTGGAACGGGGGATCCTTTCGATGGAGACTTTATAGTCACTTCTACTCCAACTGAGACTACTTTTAAATACACTACAGACCCTCAAGCAACAGTTTCTGCGATAACTACAAAAAAATTAGAAAACAGTGTTGCAACAATAACAACTCAGTCGCCACATGGTTTTGTAAATGGAAACTCTGTAATAATACAAGGAGTTGACGCTGTTTTTGATGGTACTCATACAATAACCTCATCTACTTCAACAAGTTTTAATTTTTCAAAAGACAGATTTCCTCCTAGATCTGTATCTGGAGCTCTTCTTGTGTCTAATATTGCAACATTAACTACTACAGAACCTCATCAATTTATACTTGGAGAAAATGTAACTGTTTCTAATATAAATGAAAACTACAATGGAACATATGAAATAACAGATATTCCATCTACATCAAGTTTTAGCTACGCTTTATCTAGAACTAGTACAAGATCTGTAACTTCAAGATCTATGGCAAACGATGTAGTTACTATAACAATGTCTTCTTCTCATGGATTTGTGCAAAATGAAACTGTTGCTATATCAAATATTAATGATACTTTTAATGGTATATACACAATAGTTTCTATACCTACTCCAACTACTTTTACATACAATATAACTAGAACAACTGAAAGATCGGTAGCTATAAGAGCTAGATTCTCAAATGTAGCTACATTAACTATGTCTGAACCTCATGGATTATTTCTTGGAGAAGAAATTTTTATAAAGAATTTAGGAACTGGGTATGATGGAAGTTCTAGATTAATCACCGAAACTCCTAGTAATACAACTTTAGCTTTCTCTAACTCTGGATCTAATGAAACTGCTTTGGCTGTTACAAGCGGAGAAATTGTTCCAACAAAAAGATTTATATCTGCTCGTCAGTTAGTTGGACAAGTTGCTACTATATTTACTGCTGGAAATCATGGATTGCTAGAAGGTGAATCTGTGACTATTTCTAATTTAGGATCCCCATTTAATGGAACTTATACTATTTTATCTATACCAAGCAGTAACTCTTTTACTTATGCTTTAACTGGGTCTAATATAAGTTACACTTTTGGTGTAGGAATAATAAATAGAAATAGAGTAGGAACCCTTGCAACAATAACTACAGATGTTGCACATAACCTAACAAATGGTCAATATGTTCTTATATCTGGTATGGATTCACCTGCAACACTGTTAAATGGAAATTATCAAATAACAGTTACAAGTCCTACTACATTTACATACAATACAACTACAACTGGAACCATAGAAGCTGCTGTAGTAAGTGCAGCAAATGTAAAAGTTGTTGGAGGATTTGTTGCTGCTTCAAGAACAATCCCTTCTGGTGCTGTAAGTGGATCTGTCACTGTTGGTGGAAGTCTTCCTTTTACAGCAGTAAATGGTTTTGCTCAAGTACCACCTAACATTCTAAGTGTATCTAACGGACCTATAGACAGTTCTGGAGTTGCTATAAAAACAGCTAATATACCTTTTACTCCAGGTTTATCTGGAGCTTTTTCTGATTTTGGCCCAGATATTTTAGAAGTAAATACTCTTACTAGAGATGTTGCTCTTAATGGATCTTTTGATGGTGCAAGAGCTAAACTAGATGTACTTACGGACTTTTTCTTTCTTCAACCAGGAGAAAATGAACTAGAGTTCATCGATGAAAACAACACTGTAAGTACTGCTTTATTAAAGATATTTTATAGGTCTGGCTGGCTAGGCTAGCTTTATATAAAGGAAAATACACATGACAACGGGATTAACTTTAACTGATGTAACTTACAGATATTTTTTAACTGACTTAGTAAGTAACTCTGTAATTGCTGAAATTCCTTTTAGCGGTGTCTCCTATGAAAGAGTTTTAAGAAGAGCCGGGTCTTTTAGTGGAAGTATTCCACTTATAGCTGCTACAGAAAAATTAGATTTATATAAATCAACTATGCCTGGTCGCACAGGTTTATATGTTATGAGAAACGATCAATGCGTTTGGGGAGGAATAATTTGGTCAAGATCATATAATGAAAGCAGTAAAACTATCTCTATAGATGCTTCTGAGTTTACAAGCTATTTGTATCACAGACAAATATGGCAAACTTTAATCTATGGATCAGAGTTTATAGGTATTTCTTCTTTTTCTGTAACAAATAATGTAGCCACAATTATTACTGAAGAACCGCACGGCTTTAGAGTAGGAGATTTTGTAAAAATAACTTTTACTAATCCTGTAGTAGATGGTACTCATCAAGTGACTGCGGTTTTATCGTCTACTCAATTTAGGTTTTCTGTTGACTTTTCTGATATATCTTCTACACCTATAACTGCTGGAGCTGCAAGAAAACTTATAGACACATATGATTTTGTTAGAGATCTTATTTTTAGAGTTTCTAACGACTTAGGTGGAGTAAATTTTGCTAATGAAGTTATAAAACCAGCTCAAACTTTTGAACTTTCTGTTGTAAGAAAAAAGAGACAAAACGGACTAGTAACTATTACTACCAAAGACGATCATTCTATTATTCCAGGTCAAGAAATAGAGCTGATACAAGTAGATACAGCTTTAGATGGATTTCATACTGTAACTAGCGCTCAAGACTCAAAAACTTTTACTTTTGAACTTGGTGGCTCTAATATACAAGAGCAGAATTTAGGAGGAATAAGAACTCTATATGTAACATCTAGACAGCTGCAAAGTAATGTTGTGACCATAACAACCCATATTGCTCATGGTGCAACAGTTGGAGAAAGAGTTGTTCTATCTGGAATCGATTCTTTTTTTGCAGATAGATTAGAAGTCGTGTTTGATGGAGAAGTTACAATACTTTCTACTCCTACTCCTACAACTTTTACATATTCTAAAGAAAGTGTAATTAATTATCCAAGCGAGTCCGTTTCTGGAGCTACAGCAAGTTTTGGAAACAGAGTTGTTTACGGAACTTACGGTTCTTTTACTTCTAACTCAGATATAGGACTAGAAGTAGGGACTAACCAAACTAGTGGACTGTATCAAGATACTTTAATTATAAGAGGCCATGAGCTTAGAACTTATGGAGAAGTTCTAGAAGAATACTCAAATAATTTAAATGGATTTGAATACAGAATAGACTGTGACTATGACTTTACTACAGCATCATTTACTAGAACATTTACTCTTCTTAATATAGAAAATCCAAAAGAAGTTCTAGAAAGTGTAGACTATTCTGACGAAGAGCGTCTTGGCTATAACGAAGTAGTCTTCGAGTATCCCGGTTCTATATCAACTTTTACTATTGAAGAATCTGCAGAAGATTCTGCCACTAGATTTTTTGCTGCTGGAAACATTTCAGATTTAAATGATGCAGCTAGCCAACCATATGCAGCAGCTGTAGACAGCGGTTTATTAAACAATTTAAATGGACCTAGTTGGCCTCTTCTAGATCAAGTAGAGTCTGTAGACAGCACTGGAGACGAGCAGTCTCTTTACTTATATGCACAAGAATTTTTGTTTGAATCTAAACCTCCTATAGGAGACATAAAAATATCCGTAAATGGTTCTTTAACTCCAGTAGTTGGATCGTATCTGCCTGGCGATTGGTGCTCTTTAATAATAGATGACCCTTTTGTTTTATCTAGATTAGCTGATGATCAGGAGCCGAGAGACGATATTTTAGTTAGAAAAATAAATTCATTTAAAGTAACTGTACCTAATAATCCTGCTTTTCCAGAAACTGTAGATATAGAACTTATAACTGACTGGAAAGTAGATAGTACAGGTAAGATAGTTCCAAAGGAGAATATCTAATGGCAACCCGTCGTAGAGCTAAAAGAAAAAGTCTTTTAGGAAATCTTACAGATGTAGAAAGAAGACTTCGTTATCTAGAAAAAAGACCAGCTCCTTCAAGACTTTCTAACAAAGTAGTTGGAACGGACAATATTAAACCTTTTGCTGTATCTACAGATATAGTCCAACCTTTAGCAATTGTAACTGAAAAAATTGCTGATTTAGCAGTAGAAACAGCAAAAATAGATGATGCTGCGGTTACAAATTCTAAAATAGCACAAAACGCTGTTCAAAATCTTCAAATAGCTGCTAACGCTGTTGGAACTGAAGAAATAGCAAATGGGGCTGTTATTACAGAAAAACTTTCTTCTGATGCTGTAACTAATGAAAAATTAGCATCTCTTTCTGTTGCAGAAGAAAACTTACAGCAAAACTCTGTATCTACTGACAAAATTGTAAACGGAGATGTTACAGATATAAAAATAGATACGGTTTCTGCAACAAAAGTTACAGGTCAAATTGTAAACTCTCAAATAGCTTCTGGAGTAGATGGATCTAAAATTACAAATAACACTATCTCTAACGATAAACTTGTCAATGACACCATTACTGGAGCAAAAATTGCTACTGGAGCTATAGGAAATCAAGAGCTAGGTATTGATGCTGTATTAGAAACCAGAATTATAGACGGAGCAGTTACTACAAATAAAATTAGAGCTCTTGCTGTTACAGAAACAAAAATGGCAGCAAATTCTGTACGAGGAAATCTTCATATTATTGCTGGAACAGTTTTAGCTGCTCAACTAGGTACAGGCTCAGTTACTAATGAAAAGATAGGTGCTTTATCTGTTACATCTGGAAAAATTGCTGATCTTGCTGTTACAAATGCAAAAATAAATAATTTAGCTGTTACAACTGGAAAAATTGCTGATCTTGCTGTTACAGGTGAAAAAATAGGAAATGCTGAAGTTACATTTCCTAAAATAGCATCTACTGCTTACGGTCAACTTGTAAACGCAGGACTATTACCACAAACTCCATTAAGTAAAACAGTTATCAGTGGAAGTCAGCCAGCAGCTGGTCTTGTACGACTTAATATTGCTGTAGGGCTAGGTGCTAATGAAGTAGCAGCTGGAAACCATACTCATAGTGGCGGTGGAACAGTTGGGGCTCACACTCACCCTGCAACTATTAATGTTGGAAGCATATTTGTTACATCTAATGGTCAACAGGTAAACCAACAAACTCCTCTAAGCTTAACTAACCACCAACACCCATACACTCGTGTTATAGGTGTAACAGTTAATCAAAACACTTCTACTATAAGATTTAAAAAAGAAATAGAAGACTATAAAGTAGAAAATATAAACAAACTTCTTAACTTAAAACTCAAGAAGTTTAAGTACAAAAGAGAGCTTAAGCACCTTCATCCAAATAGAGAATGGATGTATGGTTATATGGCAGAAGATCTAATAGAAAACGGTGTTGAAGAAGTAATAGGTTATGATTCTAAAGGTCTTCCAGAATCTGTAAATTACGGTCTTCTATCTGTTTTTGTGTTAGAACTAGTCAAAAAGCAGCAAAATGAGATAGACTCTCTCAAAGAAGAGATTCAGAGACTGAAGGAAAAGATATGATATCGTACCACCCAAATTATGAGCCTGTAAACAAACCGTACATTTGTAAGCTTTTTAAAGCTTCTAACGGAGAAGAAGTCCATACTGCTATAAACATAAGTAATGAAGCTGAAAAATTAGAGCTAACTGTAGAACTAATTTACGAGCATCTTGAAAATGTTCTTAAGTACATGCAAGACAGATCAGAGACTCTTTCAGTTATTAAATACGATGAGGAAGTTAATGGTGAGCCTTGGCCTGTAAAAGGTTGGCCAGATATGGAATGGGCAATTAATGAAATCGGTTTATGGTGGAGTTATATTTACTATAAAGAAAGAAACGCTCATACACACATTTATACAGCATCAAATGGACAGCAGATATCTCTAGACGGCCTTACCGAGGAGCAAATAGCAGAAATAATTGCAGCTGATACACCTCACACTCATGATGGTTCTGAAGATCATACCCATGACCCAGAAACGGGGGAGCCAGTACCAAATGCATGAAGTAAAAGACGGCTCTAGAACTCTTCAGTTCAACGGACGCCTTCTTGGAGAATCTTCTTCATGGCGCCGTGGATCTACTCGTTGGATTGAGTTTAAGCTTTATAAGACAGAAAACGGTTCTTATATCTTGTCAAGGGTAGGTGTGTCAATAGTTTTCCACACCCCAACCTGTCCTCTTGTAAAAAGATATGGTCTTAAAGAAGGCTCTGCAGATGAACTTTCTGATCACTCACTCCCTTGTGAAGAATGCAATCCATCATACGATCTTCCTATAATCTTCCCAGAAACAGATCGTAACTGGGCTCAGGTAAGCGAAGACCCCGATGCGGTTCTTGATGCCCTTTACAAATATGATGCTGGTGGGGCAAGATATCTTACTAATGTTGCTCAGAGGCTGCTTGAAAGAGCGTCTTTGAATGATCCTAGAATTGAAGCGATATATCAGGTGGAGATAATCCCCTAACAGAGTAGAAAGAAGTGACGAATAGTGACAAATGGACTTGGTGATGTACAACTACACCTTGTTGACTCCGTAGAAAAGGCAAGAGCTTTTATCTCTTGGCTTGGAGAACGCAGACCTTACAACGCTATTGCAATTGATACTGAGACTGGCGAATTGCTTGGCGGTAGAAGAGAAGATGCTTTATCTCCTTGGCATGGCAAATTACGACTTGTTCAAGTTGGAGATGGAATGCAAGGCTGGTCTATTCCATGGGATGAGTGGTCTGGTGTTTTTTACGAAGCAATGGATAAATTTGATGGACCCATTGTCTGTCACAACATAGCCTTTGAAGCTCGTTGGTTTGAGATTCAATCCCGTTGGCGTATTCCATGGGAGCGTGCACACGACACAATGATTATGGCTCACATTATTGACCCGCTTGGTTCTGGTGCTCTTAAGCCTTTATCTGCTCTCTATGTAGACTCAAAAGCTGTAGCGATGCAAGAAGGTCTTGATATTGCTCTCATTGATAATGGTTGGACTTGGGGAACTGTCCCGACAAACTTTGAACCATTCTGGCTTTACGGTGCTCTTGATCCAGTTTTGACAATGCGTCTTTGGGAGATCTTCTACAAAAAGTGTGGCCCTGAAGGACCTTACAATCGAGCTTATGAATTAGAAATGGCAACTCGCAAGATTGTTACTCGTATGGAGATTAATGGTGCTCGAGTTGACCTTGATTATTCAAAGAAAAAGTTTGATGAGTTGATTGATTACTCAGAATCTGTTAAGACTTGGGCAAAAAACACTTATGGTGGAGTAAGTATTACAAGCAATATCCAGCTTGTTCGTTTGTTTGAAGGTCTTGGTGCAGAAATCACCGAGACTACTCCTTCTGGTGCAAAGTCTGCTTCTAAAGATCAATTAAAGCTTTTAATGATCAACGGTAATGATGAAGTAAAAAATCTTGCTGACATAGTTTTAAAGCAGCGTAAAGCAGATAAACTTGCTAATACCTACTTCTCAAACTTTATGAGTAAGTCTATTAACGGAATAGTCCATCCGTCTGTAAAAACTCTTGGTGCTCGTACATCTCGTATGTCAATCACTGACCCAGCTTTACAGACTCTTCCAAAGGGAGATGACACAGTACGCACAGCGTTTATCCCAAGAGAAGACGATCATGTCATTATTACCTCAGACTTGGATCAGGTTGAGTTTCGTATGTTTGCTTCTCTTTCTGACGATGAGAACCTCATCAAACTATTCCATCACGCAGATGCCACTGGCTCAGATCCGTTTACTGAAATTGGCCGTCAGGTTTATCAAGAGCCAAATATGCAGAAGTCAGACAAGCGTCGTAACCTTATTAAGGGTGTTGTTTATGGTCGTTTATATGGAGCAGGTGTTGCAAAGCAAGCTTTGACTGCTGGAGTTCCAGAGCCACAAATGCGTTCTGTATCTGATTCATTTGATGCTAATTATCCAGGTATGGCTGTATTTCAAAAGCAAGTAGATCATATAGGTCAAACTCGACTTAGAAATGAAGGTCAAGGCTATGTTCACACATGGACAGGTCGCCGTATCCCTTGTGATGAAAACCGTACATACACTCTGGTCAACTATTTGATTCAAGGTGGAGCTGCAGAAATATTTAAATCAAATCTTGTAAAGCTTGACCAAGCAGATCTCACTGATTACCTTATAGTCCCAGTGCACGACGAAATTGTATTAGAGGCTCCACGCAAAGATGCTGAGGAGATTAAGCAACTAGTTCGTCAATGTATGACTACAACTGAAGGTTGGGCAGTACCGTTGACAGCAGATGTTGATGGTCCTCTAGAGAACTGGGGTCAAAAGTACAAGTGAAATATGTTCTAGCTGTAGATCCAGGTAAAGCAAGCGGTATTGTTTTTATGTCATTAGAAAACGACATACCAACAAGAGTTGCTTCTATGGAATCTCAACCTCATGAGTTTGCACAAAATATTGATATCTTTCTAAGTGATTGGAAACAAAGAGAAGATTTTGTTGTTGTTTGCGAGCGCTTTACTATCAATGCCCAAACAGTCCGTAACTCTCAAGCGCCTTACAGCCTTGAGCAAATTGGGGTTCTAAAACATCTGTGCCGTAGTAAAGGCTATGACCCAGAAAGTATTATATTTCAGTCTCCTGCCGATGCTAAAGCAATGTTCCCAAACGAGGCGTTAAAAAAGATTGGGACTTGGCATGTAGGGGGCGAAGGGCACGCAAATGACGCTATGCGACACGCCCTTTTAAGATTGGTAAAAACGGGCTGGAAGCCAAGAATTCTGCTAGACTAATATGCGGTAAGATAAACTTCTTCAAAAAAGTTTTACAACCGCATATGACATAATGACATAGAAAAGAGGGTAAGTTGTCCGTAATAGCTGAAGTAGATGCCGATAAGAAACACATCTTATTGACTACTGACTGGCGCTACAAAGAGCTATGTAAAAGCCTTCCTGGAGCCTCATGGTCAGCCAAAGATCAAGTATGGAGAGCTCCTCTTAGCTGGACCACTTGTTTGGCCCTTAGATCGACCTTTAGAGACGGATTAACTATAGGTCCTGCCTTATCAGAGTGGGCAACTAATGAATTAAACACCCGTATTACCCCTTCAAACGCCCTCAGAGAGCTTGAGAGCGCAGATGGGGATGAAGACTTGTTCCCGCATCAAAGAGCTGGCGTACAGTTCCTTAAAACGGCTCGTAAGGCTTTATTAGCCGATGAGCCCGGCTTAGGCAAGACTGCTCAAGCGATTCGTGCTTTAAAGGCTCTACAAGACTCTGGAGAGCAGGTATTTCCAGCCCTTATTGTCTGCCCTAACACCCTAAAAAAGAACTGGGCTAGAGAGTTTCAGAAGTGGTGGCCGGGAGTTACTACCCAAGTAATTAAAGGAACTGCAGCCCAGCGCAAGAAGCAGTTCGATACTCCAGCAGATGTCTACATCATTAACTGGGAGTCGCTGCGTTCTCACTCAAGACTGTCTGGTTACGGGTCTATAGCCTTAGTACACTGCAAGGCTTGTGGTGGCGAAAATGAAGGTGTCTCAGAGACCCGCTGCGAAGTCCACCCTAGAGAACTTAATAATATTGATTTTAAGGCTGTAGTAGCCGATGAGATACATCGTTCCAAAGACCCTAAGTCAAAGCAGAGCCGTGCTCTTTGGTCTGCCACAGGTGACGCTGAGATTCGTTTTGCATTAACAGGAACTCCAATTGCTAACAATGTAGTTGATTTATGGGCAATTCTGCACTGGTTATCCCCAAAAGATTGGCCTAGCAAAACCAAGTGGATTGATCGAATGATCGATGTAATGCTCAACGCTTTTGGTGGAATGATGGTTATCGGCGTTAAACCAACCATGCAAGATGAATTTTATAAATCTGTAAACCCAGTTATGCGTCGTATGCTTAAAAAAGTTGTGCTCCCACATCTGCCACCAGTTATGACAGAACGCAGAGATGTTGAGATGTCTACAAAACAGAAGAAAGCCTACGAGCAGATGCGAGATACGATGATTGCAGAGCTTGAGTCTGGAGATGCTCTTACTGCTCCAAGTATTCTAACTCAAACAACTAGATTGCTTCAGTTTGCTAGTTCTTATGCTGATATGACAGCAGATGAGGCAACTGGTGAGATGAAGGCAATTCTTACAGAGCCTTCTTGCAAAGTTGATGCTCTTATGGATGATATTGATAATGGAGATTTTGGCGATGACTCAGTTGCTGTCTGCGCTGTATCTCGTCAGCTAATAGATCTTCTTAGCGCTGCTATGACCAAAGCAAAAATTCCTCATGGTTTAATAACTGGCGCACAAAGCGAGGATGAAAGACAAAAGGCAGTAGATGATTTCCAAGAAGGTCGTATCAAATGGATTCTCTTCACGGCACAGGCTGGAGGAGTGGGTATAACCTTGACTGCAGCTCGCCGTTTAGTTATGCTTCAAAGACCGTGGTCATTAGTTGACCACAAACAAGCTCTAGATCGTGTACATCGCATTGGTAGCGAGATACACGACTCCATCTTGATTATGGACTATGTAACAGAAGGAACTATCGAAGAACGAGTTCTTCAAGTTCTAGAAACAAAGTCTGACAACTTCGAACAGATTGTTCGAGATAGGGATCAGTTGATGAAACTATTAAAAGATGACAAGGCGGGTTCATTATGAGTGATGTTGTAAGACTTTCAAACTCAGAACTTCAAACATTTAAAGATTGCCGTCGCAAGTGGTGGCTCACTTACTATCGCAGACTACAACCTAAATACAAAGACACAACTGGTGCGTTAGCTTTTGGTAGTCGTATTCACGCAGCGCTAGACGCTCACTATGCACAAGGAACTCCTCTAATCAAAGCTCACGCTGATCTTGTTGATGTAGATCGTCAAGCTCTTTTAGCAGATTTCCAAGATACCTTTCAGCTAGAACAAGAAGCCGAAATGGGTCGCATCATGCTTGAAGGCTATGAGCAGTGGGTAGAAGAAAATGGTATTGATGCCGAGCTAGAAGTTATATCTACCGAAGAAACAATCATTGCTCCGCTATTCAACGGAGAAGTTGAGTTACAAGGAAAGCTTGACATGCGTGTTCGTCGCAAAGCTGACGGAGTTCGTATGTTCCGAGACTTTAAAACTGTTGGTGGATCGCTAAGCGACTTTGCAAATTTAGCCAATATGAACGAGCAAGTTCTTACTTACATGCTTTTGGAATCTACAAAGCGTGATGAAGCTGACCGAGCTGAAGGTGGCATTTTTACAATGCTAAAAAAGGTAAAGCGCACAGCTGCTGCTCGTCCTCCTTTCTATGATCAGATCGAAGTTCGACATAATATTTTTACAATGCGTTCTTTTTGGAATCGCATTCATGGAACTATTTCAGATTTAATGAGAGTCCGAAAAGGACTAGATGAAGGCGGAGAACCTGCCTATCTTGCATACCCACGCCCAACGCGTGACTGCAAATGGAAATGCCAATTCTTCGCTATATGCCCAATGTTCGACGACGGAAGCGCCGCTGAACAGGCACTTAGCGATTCATATGAGGTCGCAGACCCATATGCGTACTATGAAACAACCGAGAAAAAAGGAAGCGAGTGACGATGAGCGAAATTCAACGCTCTCTTACTGTAATGGTGTACGGAGAGAGCAAGGTTGGTAAATCAAGTCTTGCTGTCACCGCACCTTACCCACGACTCATGCTTGATGTAGAAGGCGGTCACAGGTTTTTGCCTATCATCGTTAAGTATTGGGATCCATTGCGAGAGGAACCACCTGTCGCAGACGGAACTTGGGACACTGTTGTAGTTACTGTTCGTGATTATGACACTGTGCTCAAGACCTATCAGTGGTTGCAACTTGGAAAGCACCACTTTAAGAGTCTAATTATTGACTCAGTATCTGAACTTCAAGTTAAATGCTTGGAGAACATTGCTGGTGTTAATCAAATGACTCAGCAGCAGTGGGGTGAATTGCTTCGTCATATGGGTGGTCTTTTGCGAGATCTCCGTGACTTAACTATGCACCCAACTAACGCACTAGAAGCAGTAGTGCTTACTGCAATGGCTAGAACTGACAAGGATGGTCGTTATCGTCCATACCTTCAAGGACAGCTTGCAATTCAAGCACCATACTTCTACGACATTCTGGGAGCAATCACCGTTGAAGAACGGATGAACCCAGATCCAACTCAACTACCATACAAAGTTCGTCGTATGTATGTTGAGAGAACAAATCAATACGAAGCTGGCGAGCGTGTCCAAGGACGACTCGGCAAAATCGTAGAGCAACAAGACATGTCAATTGAGCGAATGCTCGACATTGTTTTTGGACCAAAACAAGCAGCGGCAGCTGAAACAACAACACAGAAAGAAGGCACTAAGTGAGTTCACGCAATTGGGCAGACCTCATTAAAGATGCTGGTGACTCAGGAAGTTATGAGCCACTACCAGACGGCGACTACGATCTCGTAGTCGTTGAAGCAACTGCGACAACTTCGCAATCTGGCAAAACCATGTTCAAAGTAAAGGCGCAAGTTGAGGGCGGAGCCCACAATAAGCGTCTTGTATGGGACAACCTAGTTGTCTCACCAGATTCTCCAGCAGCTCTGGGAATCCTATTCAAGAAGTTCCATGCCATGGGAATTGGTCGTGGATACTTTGATAACAATCCAACAAATGCTCAGATTGAGCAAGCACTTATAGGTCGTAGATTCCGTGCACAGATTGGTAGCCGTCTATATAACGGCGCTAAGAAGAACGAAATCAAGAACTATTACCCAAGCGCACAGACAATTGCTGCAATGAACGGGGAGACACCCGCTCCAGCAACTGCTGCTGCACCTGCACCAGCTCCTGCTCCAGCGCCAGCCCCTGCGCCAGCGCCAGCACCTGCTGCTGCCCCAGCCGCTCCGTTCTAGCTGGTTTTGCTAGGTTGCTGCCCAACGAAAATCGTTGGGCGGCAATTTAGTAAGCCAAGAAAGTAAACATGAAGATATTCATAACTGGATGTACAGCTTCTCAAGCTTCTAATAAGAACATAGTTAGACACCCATCTTTTACTGGGCTTTTATCTAATGCTATGTCAGAGCTTGGTCATGAAGTTGTAGTAAATTATCCAAGATTTGGTTACACCAAAGAATATCTAGACTCTTTTGATCTTATTTTTGTTGGTCTATCTTCTCCTAGCAACATATCTGCTCATTACTCTCACGGAGCTTTTGCTATAGCTGAAACAGCTAGGGAGCTTGGAAAATTAAAACTTATTATTGATATGCCAGAGCCTCAAAGAATTAAAAACACTATTAGGGACTTTTACAACAAAACTGATGATTTTTATAAAAGCTTCTACCAAAGAAGAGTTCAATACCAAGACTCTTTAAAGAAAGAAAATAGAGAGAAGATAGATTCTTTTATAAACCACTTACACACAGAACAATGGGAAGAATCTTATATCCCAAGCATGCCTTGGTTTACTAAATCTGTAGTAACCAAAGCACTACCTAACCTATCTGAAGAGAATATAGTGACTCTTTGTTATGACAGGGTTCTTATAGACTCGGTAGAAGATAGATTAGAACCTATATACGGCAGCTATTGGTGTGCAGACAACGCTAAATCACAGTGGACAAAGAAGATATCCAAAACTATACAGTTTCCAATTCATACAACTAGATACAATAACTACAGCACAAATGAAACTATTGTAGAAAAAATAAAAAATTCAACTGGAACACTTATCAGTACATATCAGGGAGGCGATCCTTGGTGGTCTGTTTCGATCCCCCAGACACTTATGGCAGGAGTTCCTGTAGTAACTGACTGGCGTCATACCGCAGAGCTAGGAGCAGAATGGGCATATTTACCTTCGATAATAGAGGAAATGAGCCCAGAAGAAAAACTAATAATGGCTCAGAGTCAAAAAGATTTTTACAGAGAGGCAGCTCCTTCATACGAAGACTCTCTGGAAAAGACGGCACGAGCTCTGGACAACCAGAGCAAGTTGTCGTTAGTCTAGGCAAAACTGTACGAAAGGACAGCGAGATGGCCAAAGTAGATATGCCGTGGGTCAAGGAACAATTGACCAACAATCGCACAAAGCGAGTTGTTGGGGATCATGTGATTGCCCTACTAGAAAAATGGGAAGATCTAAAAAATACAGATCCAGACCCAAAGAAAAATGAAGCTAACCTAAGTCAGATTGTTGAAATATTCAGCAAGCTAGCTTTAGGACACGCTATTGTAAAAGAAGATAAAAATGAAACTTGGGTTTCTGCTCAAGCTGGTCAGATTGTTATAGCTGACGAGGTAAGAGTTAAATGGAATGCTTTTGATGGCGATATGGGCAAAACCCACAATGGTCGTCGTGGCAAGGTTGTATCTATTAGATACGGTGACATCATTGTAAAAACTACTGATGGAAAAGAACCTATGTTAGATGGGTTCCACTACACCCCTCAGCAGTTAGAAAAGAGAATCTCATAATGAAAGTTGCTACTTTTATTTTTGAAGTCGAAGGAGACTTTTATGAAGATCTCATTGAGAAGTCAGAAAATAAGATAGCTGACTTTATTGATAAGCCACTCGATCAGCTAGGTAAGCATGCCAGCTACGAAATAGATATATTTGAAAACTCTGAAAAGATAACAACATACAATGCTAAAGTGACAGCGAGGATAAAAAATGTCTGAAGAGATAATTAAAGATTCGGGCAACGAATACGCAAAACAAGTTACCGACACTCCCTATCGTGTAGAAGCTTTGCGTGAAGCTGCTCGTATAACAACTCAAGACAGAAACGCTAACTATGGTGGACCTGAAGAGAACTTCACCAGAACAGCGAAGATTTGGTCTGTAATACTTGGTCAAGATATCTCTAATGAACAAGTAGCCATGATGATGGTTGGTCTTAAGATGGCTCGCTTTGCTCATGGATCTGGATTTCAACCAGATACTTGGATCGACATCGCTGGTTATGCTGGCTGCGGTTATGAGGTAGGAAAGATAGAGTCCGAAACATCTAAATAGTTAGGGAGTGCAAGTGTCTAAATTGACACCACCTTGGGAGTTCAAAGAAGCCCTCTGTGCTCAGGTAGGTACAGAGGTCTTTTATTTAGAAGATAGAGATGAAGTAAGAGAAAGAGCCAGACAAGCTGACTACAGCATGGCAAAAAGAGTCTGTCAAAGCTGTGTACATCTTATAGAGTGCGGCGAGTGGGGTATAAATAAAGAAAGATTTGGCCTTTGGGGAGGCTTTACTCCTCAAGAAAGAAAGGCTATAAGAAGAACAAGAAACATCCTGATAGAGGAAGAGTAGACTAGTAACCTAACCTATTAGAGAGTAGGACTATGGCTGCCGAACCTGTCATAAGTCCATTTCCCGTCTGCGAAGCTTGCTGGTTAGAGTCCCATGCTAGATGGGAACCAGAAAGCATGGATAAAACTGGAAGAATTTTAATGAAACTAAAAGGCGTAGAGGTTCCACAAAAAATAAATAATGGAAGTGTAGAAGTTTGTTCAATGTGTGGCTCTATCACAATTTCTGGTATATATGAACTAAAATTAGTTAGTGAAGTTTATTTTTCTGATAAACCAAGTCCAGATTTTGAATTGAATATCAGCCCTCCAGAGGAAGATCAGGAGTAGTCAATGAAAGACCAACGCCTAGGGGAATCTCTTTGGGAAGAATGGCAGGGTCTTGGCTACGACAGCAAAGTTGATTCATCTGTTATTTATTATACTTTTGAACACATAGATTTAGAAAATGATCTTGTTAGAAGAGCCCTAGCTTCAGCTTTACAACGAGATGGAGTCGCTATTTCTCTTGGAGATGGTTTTGCCATGATTGATAAAAGCGTTCCTTACCACGGGTGGGCAGGATTTGTAGATGATGACCAAGAGTATTCTGTTTGTGATGAACATGGGGAAACAGAGTATGGAGATTTTGTAGACTCTATACTACCTACAACTTGGATAGAAATATAATTAGATAATGACATATATTGACATAATCGTGTCTAATCCGATATTTTGATAGTCTATAGTCTAATATAGTCATGTGTGGAAACCCGCTGACAACCTAAATTGGCAACAAAACGCTACTTGTGCAAAACCGAGCAATAGGCACGCTTTAAACTGGTTTTTTTCTAAAGACTTCAATGAAAAGTATGCAGCAAAAAATATGTGTTTTACCTGCCCTGTTAGATCCCAATGCCTTCAATGGGCGTTAGAACACCGTCAGATATGGGGAATATGGGGTGGTAAAGATGAAGTAGATATTCGTAGAGCTTTATCTGTTTCATATAATGGAGAAGAAACTAGAAGGCGTAGATTTCCTAATTGTCCATATTGCACAGCTAGACCTTCTAAACTTCAAACATCGGTTGAGCAGTTGGAAGGTGGTGGCAGATGGACAACTGCCAAAGTTGTTACATGTACAGAGTGCGGGTTTGCATGGAAAAGCAGGACAAGTGCTAATGCTGTAGAAGCATATAAACAGGAAAAATCAGAAAAGAAAAAAACTAAAAAGAAGAAAAAATCTTCTACTTAGTTTTTTCATCTACAACTGCTTTAGCGCACCAGTTATAGTTTTCCTTTAGTCTCTCATCTGTTGGATTTATGTCTAAAGCTTGCTTCGCATATTCTAAAGCTTCATTATATTTACCTAATCTATAGCAAGCTATAGATGCAAAATCGTGAGGAGCTGAACCCCAAGCCTCTGCTTCACATAAATATTCTAAAGGTTTTTCTTTTATTTCCAATGCTTGCTTAGCATAATATAAAGAATTTTCCCATTCTTGTCGTGTGTAGTAATATTTAGAAAGATCTACTAAAGCTTCTCTCCTACCTGGAGCTTGTTCTACGGCTTTTTTAAACCATATATCTGCTTCACTTGGAAGACATTTTCCAATAAATCTCATAGCTGCTGCTCTTTCAGGCGCCCACACTGCAGTTGGAATACTTAAATATCTTTTTAATTCTTTTGCAGCTTCTTCATTTTTACCGTAGAAATATAACTCTCTACCATAATAAAAAGCATTTCTATCATTGTGTGGATCTTCTTTAACAGACATTGCAAGTAATGGAAGATATTGAGATCTAGATTTTGTTGGATCTGGGTGGTGATGAGTTTCAATTTCATCGATCCAACCTTCTATTTGATCCATTCCGTAAACATAAAGACACTCGTGTACTGGGTGACGCCAGCGATATCCTTTGCGTGCGTGAATGTGGTCATAGCTAAATTCAAGACCTGGAGTTCCGTCATCATTCCAAGACCAAACATGTTTGTATTTAGGACGAGTAATTCCTTGCTCCCAAGCTTTTTGAAGTGGCTCTCTCCAGTTAGGTGTAATTACTTCATCCATATCAAGAGATATACACATGTCAATATCAAGAGGTAGTGCGGCTAGTGCAGCATTTCTAGCATCATCAAATCTCCAAGGAGACACTCTAATTTCTACAACATTAATTCCGAGTTCTCTAGCTTTTTCTACAGTTCCGTCTGTAGATCCAGTATCTGCAATTAGCAAATAATCTGCATCTTTAGCAGCGTTGTACCATTTTTCTACAAATTGAAGTTCATTTAAAGCTATTGTGTAAATAGCAACCTTCATAGTCTTCCTCTCTTTGTCGCTCATATCCTAGCGTACCTTTCTGTACCAAGCTTGGTAATCTTTAAACATAATATCTATTCTATCTTGATATACATGAAAAAAACTATCTATAGCCATCTTAGGTTCTTTTAGAGGACCTAAACCAGCAGACCACCTATAGTCGTCAAAAGCTACTATGCCGTTTACAGCTAAACATTCGTAGGAATTTACGGCATCTTTCAACACTCCGTAAGAAGTGTGGTCTCCGTCAATGTATATAAAATCAAAAATTTCTGTATTACCTTTAAAGAACTCGTCACTTGTACCTTTAAACTTTTTTATTTTCCCAGATTTTCTATATTCTTCAGTTTTTTCATCATATATATCTTCTACAGATTTCCAGTCCATACTCTTATGAAGAGGCTCATCTGAGCCTTCCCATGTATCTACATCTACTAAAAAAGAATTTTCATGAGTATTTGTTATGTTTTTACTTATCCATTCGGAAGCATCTCCTGAATAAGCACCTATTTGAAGAATTTTTGTTTCTTTAGCAACAAATTTTGGTAAATAAAAAGAAAAATTTTTTATTCCGTCATTTACAAACCAATTTGGTATTTCCGTCATTTGTCTCTCCTAATATAATAACTAGTAAGGTGTTATACCGCTAATACTACCGTTCTGAGCCCCTCCCCAGAAAGCCCCCACGCTGTTTCCGTCAAAATATTCATTTATAGTAGAGGATTTTTCGAATAAAACATTGTCTATGTAAAAGAAGTTTCCAGCCGCCACCGCAGAAGTGGTTCGCTCAACTATTAAGTTAACAGCTGCAATACCAGGGTCTGTAATTGAAGGAGCAAAAGTCAATCTAGTCCATTCTGAATCTGGTTGAAACTGTACAGCTGTTGAACCTAGGTTAGATACCGTTGTTCCTCCAGAGAGTGCGGTAAAGGTTCTGGTCCTCAATCGATAACTTCCAACTTCATTGCTTGGGCCAGTTTTAATGTAAGCACTAAATCTGTATGACTCACCTGGCGTTACTGCAATTCTTCCGCTGTTTCCAAAAACTGCACCGCTAAAAGTTCCTGTATCAAGAGTTATCTTTAAAGACGCTGTCCCAGAATAAAAACTATCCGTGGACCTGACAATCGTGCTAACTCCGTTTGCTGCCCAAAGGCTTGCATTTGTTTCAAAATTTGGATTAGCGCACAGATTTACTCTATAGCCAAGTTCTACTGCACCAGCTGGGTTTTTTAGCCCGCTAGCAGCACTCATCATTCCAGCGGTAACAGGCATTAGCTAAGCGCCAAGTCTCCAGCAAGGACCCATTCATTTGTGGCTATTTTTACAAGCACGGCTGTGGAATATTGGGTTCTTAACTTAGATGTTGGGGTTGATCTTAAAGTTACTCCTGTATCTCCAGTAACTGTTACTTGACCAGCTCCATATTGAATTATATTTATCTGTTGACCGACACCGAAAGACTGTGCGGCTTCAGTAGGTATAGTTAAAGTAAGTGCCGTAGCTTTTGTAAGCTTAACTAATTTACCTGCATCAGAAACTACTAAAGTATAACTATCTGTTTCTTCTTTAACAGTCTGAGAGCTTGACCAGTCGCCTTGTGGCCCAGTTGGACCAGTCACTGTAGAAGCAGCTCCTGTAGGTCCAGCAGGGCCAGTATCTCCAGCAGGTCCTGTAGGTCCAGCTCCTCCTGTAGGTCCAGCAGGGCCAGTATCTCCAGCAGGTCCTGTAGGTCCTGTAGGTCCATTTATAGGTCCTAAATTGTCCCAGTTAGATCCATCCCAGAAATAAAGATCTCCAGTATCAAGAGTTATATATGTGTCATCTGTGGTTGCTCCAGTTGGAAGTGCGCCAGTATTAGCAACGCTTCCTAAAAGATTAACATTTGTAGTAGCTGGTCCAGTCGCACCAGTTGCACCAGTAGGTCCTGCCGCACCAGTAGCTCCAGCAGCACCTGTAGGTCCCGTTACATTAGAAGCTGCGCCTGTAGGCCCAGTAACACCAGCGTCGCCAGTTCTAGAAAACTCAAAATTGTAATTGCTTGAAGCCAGAGGTATAGATCCAGAAACTAAAGATATTGGTACTTTATAGTAATCTCCAGATACAACAACATCTGATGTCACAGACAGTATTGTTCTTACAGCTCCAGCAGATGTGTAAAGAGTAATAAGTCCACCAACAGGAGATGTTGAATCGTCCCATGTTGCTATCCAACTACTAAAATCAAAGTTATAAATAAAATCAAGTTTGTTTATATATAGCTGAGTGGCAGATCCAATTGTTCCGCTGTTAAGTCTAAATAGTCCAGTACCTGGATCTGAATCAGTTGTAGTTGAGCTAAATCTCCAAACAGGAGCTGATCTAGGTCCTGTAGCTCCAGTGGCTCCTGTAGCACCTGTTGCGCCAGTCGGACCAGTGTCGCCTGTAACACCTGTAGGTCCAGTTGGACCCCCCGATGGTCCAGTAGGACCAGTATCTCCAGAACTTCCAGTAGCTCCAGTAGGTCCCGTTACTCCAGATACACCTGTAGGTCCAGTTGGACCAACAAACGGTCCAACATTGTCCCACTCTTGATTTAAATCAGACCACACATAAAGGTTATTTTGAACAATGTAAGCATCTCCTATATTTCCTACAGGATTATCTGCTTCTAGAAGTTGCAGAGTTGCGTATGTTCCAAGAACTTGAACTCCAGATCCTTGCGGTCCAGTTGGTCCCACTATTCCTTGTGATCCAGTAGGACCTGTTGCGCCAGTAGGTCCAAGACCTATATATGCCAACTGTTCCCATGTAGAACCATCAAAGAAATAAACTTCTCCATTGCTAGGCTTTACCCACATATAACCAACCTCGGGGAAGCTAGGTTGGTTTTCTTGGTAAATTACATTTGTTTTTCCTTCAGTTTCATAGACTAAACTCATAGAATAAGATACGGAAGAGGTAGTACTTTGCACCCAACCTACATCTCCTGTTGCAAGAGCAAATCTAAATGTTTCAAAAGATTGACCTACTGCAATTTCTAAATTAGAGCAAAGATAAACTCTATCGGTCAAAGACACTGTACCAGAAGGTTGTATATAAATAGTAACTAGAGCTGGTGTATTTCCAATATTAGCTGCAACAACTGAAGCAACTCCGCTTAAAGTTGCAGCAGGAAATGACCCAGCGGTGTTTGCTAGTGGGTTTACAATACCAACTCTTCTAACAGCCATTACTCAGTTACCGTCACTCTCTTCCAGCCAACAGCAGTTCTAACCTCAAGGGTATCGTACTCTGTGTTAAATCGTACATAACCAACTTCGGCAGCAGGATCTCTCTGTGCACTATTACCTTTGTCTACATAAAGAGTGTTATTTATACCTCTTATTACTTTATTTGAAAATGTTTGAGGAAGATCTCCTTGACCTACAACATCATCTTGAAGAATACCAAACACGCTAAAAGCTAAAGTGTCTGTAGAAGGTCTTACAGTTAAAACATCTCCTGGATTTACAGCGAACCTAAAAGTCTCAAAAGATGTGCCAAAACCTACAACTAAATTGTTGCATATATAAGAATATGATGTTTCAGTGACAGCCCCAGATGGGACAACATATATAGCGCATTTTGGAATAGGAGTTGAGGTAGCTGCAACATTAGCCACAATTACAGATACTAAATAACTTTCAGAAAAAGTATAAATACCCGTAGCTTGGTTTGCATTGGGCCTAGCTGTCCCCAACCGAGTGATAGCCATATTGACCCCTTATGCCTGAGCTTCAGCCCATGATAGTTTCGCAGATGCCAGTGTCTCATTACCTGTTAAACGGGCTACCGCAACAGTAAGGATATCAGGTCCATCTGGGAAGGCTGAGTTACCTCCGAGAATAGAGTTTGAAAGTTCAAACAACTCGCTTACATCTACCAAAGTAGTTTGCTCGGCTCCACTAACTCCGTTAGCTCTGAACGCGTATACCTGAACTCCACCAGAAATGGTGTCGTTTGATGTATGCGTAATAATTTGAACCAAGGAAGGATTGTCTAAAGGTTGGAAGTTTAAGTTGTTCAAACGACCATTTAGTAGAACCTTAACATCGATTAGCTGGTTAGTTTGAATACCAATTTCATTCAAACGAAGCTGCATTCGGTTAATAACATCTCGATCTCCAAGAGCTCCTACTAGACCTTCAGAAACAGATGGGCTGAGGCGTAGTGAAATTAGAGGCTGGTAGTTTGCTCCAGAGCTATTGTTTAGTGCTCCAGCAGGAGTTAAGCTATAAGTCGCTGTTGAGTTTCCTTGAGTTAGGAAATTTACAGCGTTCTTTGTAGCTATAGAGTTAGCTGGGGCAGCTTGTGATCCAGTAGTAAAGATACCGCCTTGGAATCCATTGACATAGGTAAATGTTGTTGCACCTGTAACAGTGATTGTATGTACACCGTTATAACCTGCTGCCGATGTATCTGATGATGGCAGATTTATAAATATGGAATCATTGTTAGAGAATCCATGGTTAGCAGATGTTGTTATTGTTACAGTGCCGTTAGTCTTTTGACGGGTTGAGATAGTTATAGGAGCTGTTTCAGCCGCTGCTTTAGTGTAAAACAATATTATGTTATTTGCATTAAACGCTCTAACAAAATAAACGGTTTCGTTTCTTAAATTAGCGTTTGTGTTTACACCAGCTACTGTTTGAATAGATGGGTTCTGATCGTTTCCTTGTGGTCGACCATTAGATCCAGTTCCTAAGAAGCTAACTGCATCTCCAGTGGCAAAACCGTGTGAAGGAATTGTTACTATATCATTTAATGTATTTACAGTTGTGGCAAAAGGAGTAATGTTGATTGCTGTTGAGCCAAACTGCTTAGCTGTAGTTCCACCAATGTTTAGCGACGGGCTTGACTTGGAGAACAAGTAAGCACGGTCATCATCAAATTTACCATCCATCATAACTGAAGTACCCCAGTGGAATAGCGATGGAATGTAAGTTGGGTTAGCAAAAGTAGTTACTTCATATCTAGCTGGCAAGTTACCAGAGCGGAAGTATGACTCGTACTTCTGATTGTTGTGTACATATTCATGTACATAACGGACTTGACCATCTACAGTTTTGAATCCGTAACGGATCTTACCTGCACCGTACCAAGAGTAGTCCATGTAAATCATTTGGATCTTGGAAAGATCTAGGTTATAACCAGTAATACCTTGACCATCGCAAATGTCAATAGACCATTGTTCTTGAGGAGTTCTGGTATCAACAGTTAAGGTTGCAATGATACCTGTCTTAGCTGGAGTGAATGAATGTGGAGTTCCAGTCCCTGCGCTAGATACAGAAATGTTCTGAGTGGCATCTGGAGAAGCTTTTAATCTAAAGGTATTATTATCTACAACATCAACATAATATGTACGACCATTGATAAGACCACCAATTGGGCTTCCATCAATAGCGTTATATGAAAGCGGCAGGTTTTGGCTAAATCCATGACTTAGGATTACAAATGAGTCATTAGCTGTTCTAACAACTCCAGTGGTTCCATCTCCTGGATTAAATTCTCTTTCGTTTCCAGAGTTACCTTTAAACTCAGGTTTAATTGTTAACCGAGTATCACTATCAATTGAAGCAACTTTGTAGCTTTGACCACGAAGTACTATGAAATCGCCTACAGTTAATTGCTTAGTAAATACTGTGTTTGTACCAAACACAAACTCTGAGCCTTGTAAAGCAGCGCAAGTTCCAGCAATTTGCTGAGTTGATGATCTACGAACTGCGTAAATCTTTTGACCATCAAACTCAAAGAACATACCGTTTTGGAAGTCGAACATACCAGCCCGAAGAGCTCCATTTACCCATGCGGTGACATGAAGTCTAGGGAATCCGTAAGCTGTATTCTCAACAATTGTATTTGTAGCAATAAATGTAAAGTTGAAAGAGTCAGTTACTGTTACTTGGAAAGTTCCGTTGTAGACAGTACTTAGTACTCCTTGTGAAGTCTCAGCATCATCAATGCGAGCAAATAGGCCACTAATAAGTCCATGAGGTCTACGAGTTCTTACAGTTACTACCTGTGAATTACCGACTCTTGACATATTTTCAATATCAATAGATGGCTTGAAATTGATACCAGCAGAAGTCTGAATACCTTTACCTGACTGGTAACGGAAATACTTACGAGTCTGGCGAATAATTGAACCAAACCAAGTACCAAATCCTGTAGACATTTCTACGCCGCCGTCAAATGGACGATGCAGTGAGTATCCCTGTGGACGAACATATAAGAATGTTGGGTATGAGAAGTTAACTCCAGTATATGTTGTGCTGTAAGGACGATCAACAGTAATCTGAGTATCGGACCCGATAGCAGCAATTTTACGAATAATTGGAGTTGCTGGAATTGTTTTAGTTAGAACCATTGCAGATCCGCTACCTTGAGTAGTTAGATCTACTGCATTAGTGCCAGCTTCTGCTTCGCTCTTAAGAGCATGAAGTGTTAATGAGTTGCTAGTTGCAGGAGTTAATGTTCCAGTAACGCTAGCTGCAGTAATTTCAGTTGCATTAAAAGGTACCTGTACGGTTACTACTGTAGCTGAAGTCACTTGATGTACGGTCCAAGTTCCATTAAATACTTCTGGATTAACACCTGTTATACCTGAAATAGTAAATGTATTTCCAGCTCTCAACAAGTGATTATTTGGAGTTCCAGTAACTGTAAATTCAAGATATGTAAAACCATTAAGGTTATATCTTCTTCTGTTAGATAAAGTAGATGTTGTTGTAAATGGAATTGACCTAACAAAGTAATAATAATTTGAAACTAATGGGTTAGGTGCAACACCACCAGCGCCTGTTGTTTGAACTGTTCCAGAAGTTTGATATTCGTTTGTAATAGCACTTGCAATAGCAACTGGGTGCGTATAAGTAAATGTAAAGGTATCAGACACAGTAATGGTGTAAGTTCCATTAAATTCAGTTGCAGCACTAGCGTTGCTTAGTCCAGATATTGTTGCTGTATTTCCTGTTGAATATCCGTGAGCTTCACGAGTAACAATTGTTACTGTTTGACCAGACTTGCTGATACGGAAAATTTGTCGAATAGGTCCGCCAGTTCCTGGATTAAACGAAACAGCGTCGCCTGTAGCAAATGGATGCGCTGCGACAGTTATATTTTCGTTTGAAACATTTATATCTGTAGAAGCAAAGTATGCTGGAGTAGAAGAGTCTGGTGGGAATAGACGGAATCGATCTCCCACCTTTAGAATCTTTGAGAACGCAGTACCAGAACCGTTTACAAGCACAGAACCAGCCGTTGTTGTTACGGTACCTGTACCAGTGATCTGACCGTTAATTTGAACGCTTGTAAGTGTATGAGCAAGACCTGCACCAAAACTTGTTAAAGTCAAGGTAACACCAGAATTAGCGTCTTCTTGTGTCTCAGCTAGTCTGATCCAGTCTTTGTTTACAACAATTACATAGTAGTGAGTATCGTCTACTAAACCACCAATATCAGTTCCGCCACCATTTGCATAAGTGACTTCAGTACCAGTATTAAATCCATGAGAAACAACTTTAATAATATTTTGTGTTATATCTAAAGATGTTCTTGGGTTAAAGGTTTTTACAATTTCTGGAACTGATCCAGCTGCAGTAACTTCAAACTTGTTTGCATTTACAACATTTGAAATTACATAAGTTCCGTCTGGTGTTCTGATCAAGGATTTAAGCTTATGTCTTCCAACAGGAGCTGGTGAAGCGACTAGATCTACAGCCACATTGTTTTCAGCATTTACTGAAGATGTTGCAAGTTTAAATGTATTTCCATTAACAGGAATAATATAATAAGGAGTACCGCTGGTTAAACCACTAATTACAGTTTGGCCAACGCTATCGTACTCTACAAGCTCACCAAGACTAAATCCGTTATTAGGAATAGTTATAGTGTCATTGTCAAAGTTTACAGAGAAGGTAACTAGAGCATGAGTTCCAATACCGACTGAAGATATATCTGTAGAACTTTGCAAAGTTATGTCGTTATACAAACGAACTGTATTAGCGTCAACTCTTTGAATATAATAAATCTTTTGGTTTTCTAAACCTGTAATTTCAGTATCTGTTACAAGTTCTCCGACCATAGCAGAAGCTGAAACTTCTCTAAGTCTTAGACTTCCTGTAGTTGCATTTGTTCTTGGAATTGTATTAAGAGTAACAGTTCCAGTTACAGTTTCAGAGGCAAGTTGCTCTATGAGCATGTTTCCAGTTACCGCTGCAGATGTAATAGTTGAAGAAGCTAGTGTAAAGAATTCAAATACAGTTGCGCTAACAATTGTAGATACTGTATGTGTACCGTTAAATTGATCGGCATCTGATCCAGTAATGCTATTTATAGATACAACATCACCAACTTTGAGAGTATGGCTTGCTGATGTAGTAATACGGGCAACATTCAAAGTTCTTTGACGAGTTGTAATGCTGAATGTTGTAACACCAGCTTGTTGAGTTCTAGTTACAGTAAATGTTCTTGCTGTAGGAGTAGAAGCAATAACCCATGTTCCGTTAAACACAGACTGTTGGTTTCCAGTTATAGAAGATATTGTTATTGTTGTACCTGGAGATAAATAATGATCGAAAGGTGTAGTAAAGCTTGCTACAGTGTTAGATATTAACTGTCTTGCAGAAAGAGGTCTAGTGTATGTAGGACCTGTGTAACGAATTTGGTTTACAGCAATTATATTTCCAGATGCCGATGCAGATGTAATAGTTCCAGATGTAGTAGTAGTAAAAGTAAATCTGTTAGCTGCTGGGACTGATGTAATAACAAATTCACCAATAAATTCTGGCTGAAGAATGCCACCTACGGTGACATTGTCTAGTCTTACAGTTTCTCCAACAAGAAGATCGTGGTTAGCTGTAGTTGTTATATCTGCAATATTTCCAGCTCGTGCTCTAAGTGACACTGAGAATGATGGCACTGTTGCAATAGAGAATGCTTTTCTTGAAGTTCCAGTTACGGTAAGAAGCGCTGCGTTAATGCTATTTACAGCTGTATATGTGAACTGTGTAGCACTTGGTACAGAGGCTACAGTGTATTCACCATTAAACTCTACAGCGTTAACTCCAGTCATATTAGAGATTTGTATGCGATCACCAACAGAGTAAAAATGCGGGTTATCTGTGTTAATTGTGCGAGTAGTAGTTGTAGACTCGCGGCTGATAATATTTACTTCATTATTCCAATAAGTAGCATTGTATCCAGCTGCATCACTATTATTGCTTTCTAAATAAACAATATTTCCAGCAATAAAATCATGAGGTGTGGTTAAATTGATAATATTATTAGTGTTACCTGTAAGCCTTCTATCTAAAATATTTACAGTTTTTACATCTGGAGTGAATCTTAGAGTGGTTCCAGTTGAACCAGTAAGAGCTCTATAAGTTCCATGGAAAACATCTTGGTTAGCATTTGTTCCACCTACCAAGCTTCTTAAAGTGAACTTATCTCCAACAGAAAGATCGTGGTTAATATCTGTAGTGATAACTCCAATATTTGCAGTATCGCCAAATTGGCTAACTCCCATATTTCTGTTATTTACTCTTACACCAATCTTAGACAGACGACCCGTAACAGTTTCTGGGCCAAAAGTTAAGCTTGAAGCTGGCATCGTATATTGAAGCTGAGTAGAGCTTACTGCTGTAGCAATTTGTTCTCTGTAAACTGTTCCAGCAGCAGCAACTCCAAGAGTTCCTACAGGAATAGTTGTAAATGTGATGCTTGGCTGTAAATTAGAAGGAGTTCCTTCATGAGAAGCTACATAAGAGAACTGATTAGTGCCGCTTACTGCGCTAATAGCAAATACTCCATTAAAGTACTCACCAATATCATCTTGAATTCCAGATACGCTTCCAGAAATTCCTTGAATCCATACAAACTGACCAGCTGAGTAGTAGTGAGGTTCATTTGTAACAATAGTTCTGGTTGTACCAGAAGAAGCGATAGATCTAATATTGAGCACTCTTGTGTGCTCAAGCATTTCAAGATCTGGGCGACGAATTATAGTAAAAGCACCAGTTACTGGGCCATCAGTAATAGTTACGCTTTCTTCCGCAGTATATGAAAGAGTATTTCCGCTTGCTGCAGTTAGAACATATATACCGTTAAATCTTGTTGCATTAAGTCCAGTAAATCCTGAAATCTGAACATACATTCCTGTTGTGTAGCTGTGGTTACTTGCAAGAGTTAAAGATCTAGTTTGACCAGAGCTTGCAGTACGAGTAACAGTTATTGCAGCAGTTCCTGTAGCATTAGGACGAGTAAATCCGTCTATAGCAACTCTAGACCCAACCTGAATACCGTGAGGCTCAGCGGTATTTAAACTTCTAGTTGTTCCAGATGAAGCTATTGTTGTTATAGCAAAATCTCTTGACTTTTGGTATCTAACCGTTTGACCAGATACATATCCGTGAGTAGGAATATATAAAGAGTCTTCTAAATCGTTAACAACTGTAAGAATGAAGCTGTGATTAGTTCCAGTTCCAACGGAAGTGAAATCTACAGTAGGTCCTTGAAGAGACTGTGAAAGAGTAAATCTATTTGCATCTAAAACAGACTTAATATAGTAAGTAGCATTGTTTAAAAGAGGAAGTATTGCAGTTCCTGTTCCAGAAGAATATCTTACAGGCTGGTCAACTAAGAAACCATGATTATTAATTGTAATAACATTTGTAGCTGTGTTTACAATAACTCTTCTTAGAGCTTGGCTTGTAGCATTAGATTCTGTAGTTAAATTTATCTCAGTAAAATTTGGATCTGGAGTCAAACTTAGTTTGTAACTATAATCATCAATACGATCTACATAATAGACATCTGTATTATTAAGGCCACCTAGAGCTGTTCCAGTAAATGAATACTGAACTGCCTCTCCTTCTAATAATCCATGAGGTGTTAGCTGATTAATTTTATTTAAAGATAAATCTGTTCTTAAAGGAATTAGAGCATGATATTGAGAGCCAGCTGGAGCTATTGTAATTGGATCGACATCTGCTGCAGCGTCTGTTGGACTTTGATATAACTTAAATCCAAACACTGAGCGCTCTACTAAAGTTACAGAAACTGAACCTTCAACATCTCCTGTATTAAACTGGTTAAGATTTGTAATTGACTGACCTAGAAGTGTATTAGATCCGTTGTAAAGACCGTTTGAGGTAGCAACATTTGTTGCTGTAGCAAATACAAATGATCCACCACCGCCGCCAACAGAGTTACCACTGTTTGTATTACCAGAACCACCTGAATAACCGCCAGCGCCACCAGAAGAACCAGTACCAGCGTCAGCACCGCCTCCGCCGCCGAAGCCTCCAAAACCAGCTGAAGTAGAGTTTTGGCTTCTATCTCCACCTACAAGACCTGCAGGGAAACCTTGACCGCCGCCGCCACCAGTAGGTGTTGTAAATTGAGTACCGTTTCCACCGTTTGAGATGAAACCTCCGCCACCACCGCCAATGGCACGAGCAGGAGCACCGTTACCGTTAGTACCACCTAGCTGTCCAGTGCTAGATGTTCCACCACTGTTTGTTGTTACAGCATTAAATCCTGCAGTTGTGTTACCAGAGGAAGAACCACCTCCAGCTACAAAGAGAGGAATATTTCCACTCTTTCTAATTACCCAAGATGCTCCTGAAGAGCCTGGCCAAGTGTTTCCAGATACAGGAAGTTCACCGCGTTGTCCACATATAATGGTGATAATTTCGCCCTTTGTAAGACGAACTCGACCACTAACAATTGCACCGCCACCACCAAGAGCACGACCTTGACGGCCTGGAGCTCCCTTTACATTGAATTCATATATGCCATCTTCAGGAACTGTCCAATCTTGATAGCCTTGAGATGTTCCTTGAGCAAGATAAGTGTTTCTCCAATCAGCTGAAGAATAAGCTGTTCTAAGTTGCTCTAAAGTCGGACCATTTCTACCAGTAACTCCACCAGTAGTAAAATCAAAAGTAGTGAACTGATAAAGAGCACTTCCACCAAGACCAGTAAGTTGGTTTCTTACATAATAAACTGTTCCAGAAGTAAGACCAGTAATTGGTGTTGAATCTGTTAAATATCTAACTGCTTGCTGATTTTCATACTTTACAGAAGATATATTAAAAGAGTTATTGAAAACATTTGGATAATTTAATGTTATAGATCCACCAGTATAATCAGTAAGATCTATGTTACTTCCACCAGCAGTAGAAGCAAAACCTATAGAATAAGCGTCAGTATTTGTATAATAAACAGTGCCTGTAGTTAGGCCAGATATGTTTGCAGATCCTTCTCTATATACCCAAGCAGCATCATCTGTAATTTTTACTGGATAAGTAGTATTAGCATCTCTATTTGCAAAATAAATATACTCTTCTTCTAAGTTAACATTTACCTTTTGAAGGGTATGCGTACCAGAGCCACCTACGGCGGTTATATTAATTGGCATCTAGTATTCGCTCCTTTTGTTAACCTAATTTTACTATCTAACGAAAACTGCTAGACCTTGGAAAGTTCTATTGCTAGTACCGCCAGAGGTATTTGTATTGTTAAACACACCGTGTGCTCTAAATGTGGTGTTTCCGCTGTGAACATAGCCGATACCACCAGCCCAAGCTGAAGTAGCGTTCGTGTTAGTACCACCAATACCAATCATTGACATACCGTAACCGCTATTATTTTCTGAATTAATAGTGCTGTATCCACCAGTTACATAGGTATTAAGTGTTGCAGCAGTGTAGTTATTTGAATAGTCAGTGACCATCTTAAAACCAAATCTTGGAGTTCCAGTTACAAGAGTGTTAGCAGAGACTGAAGCTACTACCTGCAAACGACGAACCCATGAATATTCAGATGTTGCCACGGACGGGAAAAGCCAAGTATCTCCAAGTGTAGCTAAGTTTGTTGCTCCAGTAACGGTACGCATATTTGGAATTGTTGCGTTGTGACGCCATCCCAGTCTATTAGCAGTAGCGTTTATAGAAACAACCATTACATCATTGAATGGAAGTCTGTAGAAAAGAGGGCTAAACGAATCTATGTCTGTAAAGTTTGAGTTGTTTACTAGAGGGAATAATGTTGTAAAGTCTGTATCATTATTCCAAGTCCAACCGTTCCAATGTGGACCGAATGTAAATCCTGCTCCAGATTGAGGAGCTAAACCAGAAGTAATTGAGTTTGTCTGTAGTGTAGTTGTAGACAACTTCATAATCTGTGTCCATCCACCATTCTCTAAAGAGAAATTACAGTAAGTTAAATATGCTGTAGAAGAGCCAGCTGGTTTAATCCAGTATGCTCCATCTGTTGCTGCTGGGTTTACTAATTTAATGGCTTGAGCGCTAGTTGCAGCACGAGCTTGTGTACTACCATCTAACAAGAATCCTTTAGTTCTACCAAGAGTAATATGCGTAGAATCGTAAACTCTTTCTACGAAAAAGTAGTCATTGGTAGATCCAGTACCAGTTACTGTTAACTTTCCACCAACTGGGTAATCATATTTAACTAGATCTGCTTCTTCAAAATTATGACCTGGAATAGCAATAACATCTCTATCCAAAGAAACGCTAATTGCTTGGAATGTCTGAGTACCAGATCCTCCAGAAATTGATCCAAGAACATTTCCTCCGGGAGAATCTGAAATATTGATAATGTTTGTTTGAGCGTTAAGAGCTACTACCCAATAAGTAGTGTTGTTTGTAAGACCAGAGGCTGCTGAGCCAGTTGAGCTGTAGAGCACCATTTGTCCAGCTGACCAGTTAGTATTCTGTGTCATCTGGATATTTCCTAGTCCAGAAATAGATTGAACTGTAAAAGTTGACCCAGCAGAGTTATCTCCATCAAACTCAAACTGAGTCCCTTTAAATAAAGTAACACTTGTCTGATTAATGGTATCTAAATTGTTTCCTGCAAAGTTTGCTACAAGATCAGCTAATTGGAAAGATCCTGAAATGTTAGAAGTAATAGGTATAACTTCGCCATTAGGTATAGCACTTACTTGAAAAGTAGAACTTGAAGTTCCTAACTGAGTATTACTTTTTAAAAATACAACACCTCTAGGATTAGTTAAAAAATACCCGTCTGCTGCAGTAACTGAATATCTAATAGGTTGTCCGATATTTTTTCCAGAAAAGTTTTCAGTGCTATGGCTTACAGTAATTGTGTTATTTACTGTATCGACTCCACCAACTGAGCTAGCAATACTTTCTGGGCTACTAGCATAAGTATTGTTAAAATTTTGTACTACTTGAGAAGATGTATTTGATCCATCAAAAGTACGAGCAGTAACATTGTTCGAAGCATCAAAAGATTTTGCTTCAGTATTGGTTGAGTCAAACTCTTGAGTAATTGTTGAGTTTAAGTTTAGAAAGTAAAGAGGTGTGTTAGGTCCAAATCCATGAGGACTATCTGTTTGAACTGTAAGAATTGATACTGGAAGTCCGTCTGTCTCTACACCACGAGCATCAGAGATTTTAATTTGAGAGCCTTGAAAAAACTCACCTGTGACAATGGCTGTATAAAGATCTTCAATATTTTGAGTTATCGGCTGAGTTTCTTTGGCCAAATATGTAAAGGTTCTAGCATTAGGAATCGAGTTAATAATGTATGAACCATCAGCTGTAATAGCTTTTGTACCGCTAACATTTATTGGGGTTCCAACTGAAAGCCCGTGATCTAAAGATGTTCTTACGGTTACTTCTCTAGACCCTGTAATTGTGGTCATAGAAGAAATATTTGGGATAGTGGTATCACCACTCTTTGAGAAGAATGATGGAGTATTGTTGATTAGCTCGACAGTCTCCCACTTGGTTGGCTGTAAACCGTATTCAAAGTCGGTGTCAATGAGGTTTTCAGGCTCAGAGACACGGAGTTTAGTTACTGGATCAATAAATTCTTTTGGAAAAGAAATTTCTCCGCCAGAACCGCTGCTACCAGAGCTACCGCCTAGAAAACCTGGCATTAGTGAGTACCTCTTTCAAGAAAATATTGAGTCATCGGTCTTGTTGGCACGGATAATAACTTTTTTAAATTATACACCAAGCCACCAAGATGTAGTTATTTTATATGAACCAGCTCCGCCTGTAGGACCTGTGACACCCTGAGATCCACTAGAAGTTTCAACAAAAACTCCTTCATAAAAAACATAAGTTTTTGCAGTTTGAGTATCGAACCAAACATCTCCGTTAACTGCTGTAAGCAAGCTTGGTTGCTGAGGTCCAACTTGAAACTTACCTACGGGTCCCGTAGGACCTGTAGGTCCTGGAACTTCAGACTGTGGTCCAGTTGGTCCAGATGCACCTGTCTGACCACGAGGTCCAGTAGGTCCTTGTGGGCCTGGAATAGTTGAATCAAGACCTTGTGGTCCTGTAGGTCCAGTATCTCCAGGTTCACCTTGAATACCTTGTGGACCAGTAGGACCTATAACGCCTTGAGAACCTGTCGGGCCAGTTGGGCCAGCTACATCAGATACTGGACCAGTAGGTCCTTGAATACCTTGAACACCTGTAGCACCAGTTGCTCCAGTTGGACCAGTTACACCTTGAATACCTTGTGGACCTGTAGGTCCTGTAGGTGTTACACGAAGAGCTTCCCAATAAACTCCAGTCCAGACCCAGGTTTGACCGTTAGCCGTGTATTCTTCACCTACGACTGTTGGTGTGGGGAAATCAATTGCTGCCACTTAGGTCTGTCCTTTCCTGTCCTATTGTACTTCTATAATTCTTGGTCAAGTTGTGGCTCTGAAACTCCAGAGTTTAGCTTGTTTACATAAGCTGATGCCCAATTAACCGCTGATTCCATGGATTCCCATGGGCCACTTTCATCTATAACATTGTCCTCATGAAGTATTTGAACTAGCAGAGGACTTGGAACTATATTGTAAGAAAACATTATCTCATCCTTCCTACACCGAATACGCTATCTTGCCAGAAGTTCCGACAGCTAAAGCAGTGTCATTATCTAAAAATACGCCATATATATTATTAGTGCTAGAAAAACTACTAACTCTTTGAATCCAACTAACTCCATCAAATGAAGTAGCTAACTTTCCGTTATTACCAGCAGCTATATAAGCTCCATCATTAGAAATAGAAAGAGCTCTTACCGTACTTAATCCAAATGTACTTGTTGGGAATGTTTGTACCCAATTTATTCCGTCTACAGAATCTGCAAATTTTCCAGACTCGCCTGTTATTAAAAACTTTCCGTTTTGATCAGCGGTAACTGCAAAAATACTGCTAACACCAAAACTTGAACTTCTTTGTGTCCAGTTTATCCCATTTACCGAAGTAGCTAATTTTCCATCATATCCTACAGCTACAGTTATAGAATTTGTTGAATATAAGCCGTTAATAAAAGTTGTGCTAAAAGATGAAGTTCTTTGAGTCCAATTTACTCCATCTGGTGAAGTAGCAAGTTTTCCAGATCCTCCAGCAGCAATCCAAAGTTCTGCAGAAGTAGAATAACTAACTGCTAATATTGGACTAGCTCCAAAAGAAGAAGATCTAAGAGTCCAATTTACTCCATCTGGTGAAGTAGCAAGTTTTCCAGAAGTTCCACCTATTACATATAAACCATTTGCATAATCTATACAATAAATATTATCTCCATTAAAATTAGTATCTCTTTGAGTCCAATTTTGTGTATCTAGAGATGTAGCAAGTTTTCCAGAATTCCCTACAGCTAAATACAAATTTTCTGAAGCTGTGTAGTGTATTGCATTTATATTAGTTAACGCAAAAGAAGTGGAAACTACTTGTTGCCACCCTGCTGGAGTAAAAGGATAAAAAAGAGTTGCACTAATTGGATGGATGGCAATGAGCACATTACACCGTTAGATTTCCAGTTAAGAGCCATTGATTAGTTCCTAACTTAATTAACGATGCAGTTGCATATCTAGCTTTAGTTGTAAATCTAGATCCTTCACTTACAATACTAACTCCGCTAGCAGGAGTTATAACAACTTGACCTACTCCAAGCTGTACAACAACAATTTGACTACCAGTGTCGAATGTATAACCTCCAGATCCATCTAAAGGAACTGTAAGAACCATTGGAGTAGAACTATTCATTCTTACTAAAGTAGCTTTATCTGAGGAACCTAAAGTTGTAGAAGCAAGATATTGAGTTCCAGTTAAATTAAAAAACGCTGGTCCAGTAGCACCCGTTGCACCTACAGCACCTTGAGGACCAGTTACACCTTGAATACCTTGAGGACCTGGAACAGTAGAATCTGCTCCTGTTGGACCAGTTGGACCAACTATGGACTGTCCTTGAGGACCTTGAGGACCTTGAGGCCCTTGCGGACCAACAATCTGTCCTACATTTGTCCAAGACGAACCGCCCCAAACATAGAGATCTCCATCAGAATCAACAATGCGAGCATCATTGACTATGTTTCCAGTTGTAGGAAGTAGTCCTGGAGTTGCTGCAGATCCTTTAAATGTTATTGAAGTACCTTGAGGACCTGTATCTCCTCTTTGACCTCTTTCACCTGCAAGAGAGAAACGCCATGTGTTGTATGTTCCACTACCGTTTACAAAATCAACATTTACAGTTATATCAAGAGTTGAAATAGTTACAATTACACCTTCAACAAATATAGTTGGTGCAGTTGAATTAAAAACTCGAACTCTATTACCTACAGTATAAGCATTTACAGCGTTAACAGTAAATAAAAGATTTCCTGTGCTCATTAAACGAGAAGTCGCTGAAGTTGTATTTGTGTAGTTTGCTCCAGTAGGGCCTACTGCACCTTGAATACCTTGAGGCCCTTGAGCGCCTTGTGGACCTGGAACAGTAGATGCTGGTCCAGTATCTCCTCTAGGACCAGTTGGTCCTACAGGACCTTGTGGACCTGGAACAGTAGATGCAGCACCTTGCAATCCTTGTGGACCTGTAGCACCACGAAGACCAACATCTCCTTGAGCTCCAGTTGGTCCAGTCGCACCAGTTGCACCAGTTGGTCCAGTAGGGCCACCAGCAGGTCCCTGTATACCAGTAGGTCCAGTAGGTCCTGTAACAGATGGACCAGTAGCGCCAGTAGAGCCTGGTGCACCAGTCGGTCCAACGAAACCACGAGGACCAGTTGGACCTGTAGGTCCTGACGATCCTTGTAAACCTATAGGACCTGTATCACCAGCAGCACCTTGAGATCCAGTTGGTCCGATAGGACCTGCTGGGCCTGTAGGTCCTCTATCTCCAGTGTCTCCTTTAAATCCTCTTGGTCCAGTCGGTCCTTGTGCACCCGTTGAACCAGTGGCGCCAGTTATTGAAGCACCAGTTGGTCCTGTATTTCCTTGCGGTCCAGTAGCTCCAGTTACACCAGTTGGTCCAGTAGGGCCTTCAATAGTTGATGCTGCACCCGTTGGTCCAGTTGAACCAGTTGGACCAGCTGGTCCTACATTAGATGAAGCTGATTCAACCCAGTAATCATCATAATAAACAAATATCTGACCAGTTTCTGAGTTAAACCAAGAATCTCCTATATCTGGTGAAGATGGAGGAGTTGCAGCTACAGTTGAAAAAGTACCTTGTGCACCAGTAGGGCCTGTTACATTACTTGCAGCACCAGCAGCGCCAGTTGGTCCTGTGGGACCTACTACTTGTGAAATTACTAAATTCCAAGAAGTTCCAGTCCAAATCCAAGTTTGAGAACCAGAAGTAAAGACATCATTTACTTGAGGTGAATTAGGAAAATCTATAGCTGCCATTTATCTCACCTCTCCTATACAACTGACTCGTATTGAAAATGAATAAGAATTTTATCGTTAGCACTGAACAAAAATGGGCTGCTTTCAGTGATAGCTACGCCTTCATCAAAGCTAGCGCTCTGAGAATGAATAAATAGTTCTAAACGATTATTTATATTGTTATTAAATATAGCAGTTCCAAAATAAGTAATACCTGGACCTTCGTCACGCATAACTACTTGACCTACTGGTTGATAATTTTCATATACTCCAGCTGTAGGTAAAGTAACTGTGTATATACCAGAACCTCTACTAAACCCAACAGTTCCAGCTATAACTCTAATCTCTCCAATTACAGTAGCTCCTAATGTCACATATCTGCCGCTTAAAGTTCCATTTCCAATTACAGGATTTGTAACGCTTGCAGTTAAGCTAGGGGTGTAATTTTGCCAAGAAGTAAAAGCAAATGCTCCTGTTGGACCAGTAGAACCAGTTGGACCAGTTACAGTTGATGGAGCACCTTCTGGCCCCGTTGGGCCAGTAGCACCAGCTGGACCCGTAGGACCAGTAGCACCTATAGCAGTTGAATCAAGACCAGCTGGACCCGTAGGACCAGTTGGGCCTACAGCGCTTGTACGAACTAGACGCCAAGAAGATCCATTCCAGCGATATGTTTGAATACCATTTGTATACTCATCATTAAGAGCTGGATTACTTGGGAAATCTATTGCTGGCATGTTCTACCTCCTTATTCTTTCTAGTTTAAATTTCTGATATATAAGTACCCGTTAAGGTAATTATGTCAGATGTCGTTAATGTAACTGGAGCGGTTCCAGTTAAAGATTGCCCAATATTATCTGTACCTAGATAATATAAGTTTAATGTTGCAGATCCTGGAGTAGTGTTATACCCGATGATGCTATATATAGATCCAGTTCTCTGCAATACTCCAGTAAGTTTAAAAGATCTAGATGATAGAGGAAGAGTTGGTAGAGTAACGCTATACTGACCAGTTCCAAAATTAGAAACATTTGTAAGATTAATAGAAATATGCACTGTAGTATTCTGTCCGTATTCTGTATAAACGCCAGAAGCAGGATTTCCAGTAAACACTAACCCAGTGCCAGAAAAAGTAGGAGTATAAGTATCAAGAACTGGTACACCTGCTGGACCTGTATCACCAGTTGCACCTGTTGGACCTACTTTATCTACAACATCAATAACGCCACCTATAGAAAGCTCGGTAACATCTTGGTAGATAAGCTGCGTAGCAGTAAAATCTAAAGGAACTTCAAAAACTATTAGCGTATCTGTACTGGTTCTATTTCTACCAGCTGTCGTTGAGTTGTTACTTGTTCCATTAACATTTGTTATGTTTCCTGAAGTTAGTCGAAGAGCAAAAGAGTTAGTTACCTCAACTTCACTAACATCAAAATAAGCTGTTTCACCTCTAACTACTGTTAAAGAAGGATTAACTCCTACAAAACCGTCTACAGTATATGAAAGAGTGTCTACAGAAGACCTTACTTTATAAAGAACACCGCCTCTTGGGCCTCTTGGACCAGTTGAACCTGTAGGACCTGGAACAACAGATGCTGGACCTTGCGGACCTGTATCACCAGTTGCACCTGTTGGACCTACTGGACCTGCAGGACCTTGCGGACCAACAATTTGTCCAATATTATTCCAAGAATCTCCATCCCAGATATAAAGATCTCCGTCTGCTTGAACAATGTATCCATCCCTAATAGAAACATTACTTAAAGGGAGATCAAATACCGTAGCAACGCTACCAAGAAGATTTACACCAACTCCTTGACCACCAGTCGGTCCAGTAATACCTTGAGGACCTGTTGGGCCTGGGGTTGTATTTATTGGACCTGTTGGTCCAGTAGGACCAATTAAAGCACCAGCTTCAATCCAACCATTATTAGATGTATATATGTAAATAGTGTTTTCTTCATAAATAACATAGAAATCACCAACAGTGCCAGGAGATGCACCAGCACCAGCTTGGAATTCTGCGAAGTTGTTATAGAAACCTTTTGCTTGAGAGCCAGTTCCAGTAGGGCCTGTAGGTCCTGTTACAGAAGCACCCGTTGCACCAGTAGGTCCTGTTGCACCAACTGCACCAGTTAAACCTATTGCACCTGTAGGTCCAGTTGGTCCTATATTACCTACAGCACCAGTTGGACCAGTTGCGCCACCAAATTCTGATGTACCAACTTCAACCCAGAAATTATCGTAGTAAACAAATACTGCACCATTTACTGTGTCGAACCAAACATCTCCAGCTTGTGGGCTTGCTGGTGGTGTAGAAGCTGAAGGTATAAATTCTCCAGGAGCACCTGTTGGACCTGTTACATTTGATGCTGCACCTGTCGCACCTGTTGCACCTGTTGGTCCAGTAGGGCCAGGTACAACTGATTGTGCACCTGTAGGACCTAAGTCTCCTTGTGCTCCAGTAGGACCTGTTGCGCCAGTAGGTCCTGTAGGACCTGTAGGTCCTGTAGGACCTGTTACTGAAGGTCCTGTAGGACCTGTAATTCCTCTATAACCTGTTGGGCCTGTTGCTCCTGTAGGACCTGCAACACCAGTTGCTCCTGTAGGTCCAGCTATACCTTGCGGTCCTGTTGGACCTACTGGCGCTGCGCCAGTCTCAATCCAATATCCATCATAATAAACATAAGTTTTTCCATTAGCAGTATTAAACCAAGCATCTCCTTGGTCTGGAGATGCTGGTGGAGTATCTGCTACAGCGGCAAAATTACCTAATTCTCCCTGAGAACCTGTCGCACCAGTCGGTCCAGTTGCACCTGTTGGACCAGCTACACCAGTCGGACCTTGAATATTTCCAACATTGTCCCACTCTTGACCTACTGGATCCCAAACATACAAATCACCTTGTACTAAGTATCCATCTCCTAGATTTCCTGTTGGCTGAGCTGCTTGTAGTGATGCAAGGTCTGGATAAGAACCAAGGATTGTTACACCAGTTCCCTGTGCACCTGTCGCACCAGTGGCTCCTGTAGGACCTGTTGAACCTTGCGGTCCAGTAGCTCCAGTAGCTCCTATATCACCTTGACTTCCTGTTGCACCAGTTGGTCCTACATCACCTTGCGGTCCAGTAGCACCTACATCACCTTGCGGTCCAGTAGCACCAATATCGCCAGTTGATCCTGTAGCTCCAGTAGCACCCGTTGCACCTGTTGCACCAGTTGGTCCTACATCACCTTGCGGTCCAGTAGCACCTACATCACCTTGCGGTCCAGTAGCTCCTACAGCACCTTGAGGACCTGTTGCGCCAATATCTCCCGTAGCACCAGTAGCACCCGTTGCACCTACAGCACCTTGAGGACCTGTTGCGCCAATATCTCCCGTAGCACCAGTAGCACCCGTTGCACCTACAGCACCTTGAGGACCTGTTGCGCCAATATCTCCCGTAGCACCAGTTGCTCCAGTAGCACCTGTGGGACCTGTTACTGTGCTAGCTGCTCCAGTTGCACCAGTTGCACCTGTTGCACCTGTTGGTCCAGTAGGGCCAGGTACAGTACTTGCAGCTCCAGTTGAGCCAGTAGGACCAGTTATAGAATCACCTTGTGGTCCAGTTGCACCTGTAGGACCAGTTACACCTTGAATACCTTGTGGACCTACATCACCAGTTCTTGCAAAGGTAACAATGATGTCTTCGTCATTTGAGAAACTTGTAGCAAGACCACTTACATAAGAAACTGGAACTGTAAAATATCCAGTATTTTCAGTTATAGATCCTGTAATTGTAAAAAGAGCAAAATCTGTAGAATCAGTTTTATTACTGATTCTCATATGTCCTTTGATTGGACTTGTTGAATCATCAATTGTGCGAAGGAATGGTTGAATATCAATTGCGCCATCGACTTCATCATCGATAAACATAAATGTTGCAAGCTGAATATCTGCTTGATTAAATCTTAATTTTCCAGATCCTGGATCAGATTCAGAAGTTGTAGAGCTGAATGTGTAATCAAAAGTTGCTCCACCAAAATTACCTGCTGGACCAGTTGCACCAGTTGAGCCAGTAGGACCTGCAACACCTGCTGGACCTGTTGGACCAGCTACATTTGATGCTGCACCAGTAGGACCTGCTGGACCAGTGTCACCAGTATTACCGATAGGACCTGTTGGACCAGTTGCTCCTTGCGGACCAGTCGCACCAGTTGCGCCAGCACCAGTAGCACCCGTTGCACCTGTTGCACCTGTTGGACCTACTGGACCAGTATCGCCAGTATTTCCAGTTGGGCCAATTGCACCAGTTGGACCAGTTGCGCCTTGCGGACCAGTTGCTCCTTGCGGACCAGTCGCACCAGTTGCGCCAGCACCAGTAGCACCCGTTGCACCTGTTGGGCCTACATCACCAGTATCACCTTTTACGCCAGTTGCACCAGTAGGACCTGCAACTCCTTGTGCACCAGTTGCACCTGTTGCGCCAGTAGCACCAACTGCACCAGTAGGACCTGCAGCACCAGTAGGACCAGGAACCGTACTTGGGTCTCCAATAGGGCCAGTTGCACCCGTTGCACCAGTTGCACCAGTTGCACCAGTTGGGCCTTGAGCACCAACATCGCCAGTACGAGCAAAAGTAATTAATATGTCATCGTTTGCATCAAAACTAGAAGCTAAACCAGAAACATAAGCGCAGTTAACTTTGAAGTAACCGCTCTCTTCAGTTACAGAAGAGATTGTAAATAAAGCAAAGTAGTTAGAATCACTCTTGCGAGTAATCTTGAAGTGTCCCTTTAAAGTGCTTGTACTATCGTCAATTGTTCTTAAAAATGACTGAAGATCAATTGCTCCATCTGCTTCATCATCGATGAACATGAAAGTAGCAGCAGTTAAATCTCCATTGTTGAATTTAAGTTTTCCACTACCTGGATCTGAATCTGTATTGTTTGTGGAGAATGTGTAATCAAACGCTGCTCCACCAAACGAACCTGCAGGACCAGTAGCACCTGTAGGACCCGTGACATTTGAAGCAGCACCTGTTGCTCCAGTAGCACCTGTCGCACCTGTAGGTCCTGTAGGACCTGTTACTGTGCTTGCAGCACCTGTTGCTCCAGTAGCTCCTGTAGGACCTATAGATCCTGTAGCACCTGCGGGACCTGTTGCTCCAGTTGCACCTGTTGATCCAGTAGGTCCACCAGCTGGACCTGCGGGACCTGTAGGGCCTTGTGGACCTTGTGCTCCAACTAAACCACGAGGAATATCAGTGCCGAGAGGCGAGGTCGTTACTGGTTCTGCCGTGTCTAATTTTGTTATATCAACATTAGAAGCATCTCCAGTTGGGAGATAAAATCTAAAAGTATATGGACGAGCACCCTTAATACGAATTGTTGCTGTGTAATACCAACCACGAGGGCTTAAATCTAAATCGTCTGTACAAGGCAGTTCTATTTCAAACTCACCTGAAGCATCTAAAGTGACTGTAATTGGGGTAGCTAAAATTGTTGCGTCATTAGCATCTTCAATGCGGTGAGAAGGGGTAAAAGTTACTGTTCCTGCTGCAGCTAACCCTGTACTTTTTAGGTATTGCCCAAAGACCGTTCTCACACTGACATCATTGGGATATGACATATTAGGCGCTCCGTGTCACGAAAAACTTAAGTAAGAGCTGCACTGGTAACAGCCCTCTGGTCCAGTTATATTTTACGATATTTTTTGTACAGTGACCTGAAAAAATCAACACTTATAAAGGCTCTTATCTAGACAGCCTCAAAACGCATATATCTCTTCTTGGGTCATAATCCTTCCCTATGACCATAGTGAGCATTCCTGGCTGCGCTTCTTTGCCTGTTTTATCTCGGAACCAGTCGGAACCGCCATCTAAAGTTGGAGCTTGAGCCCAGAATCGGTTTCCATAGTCTATACATCTGAAGTTGTGATAGTGCCCCGAAACCCATAGGTCACAGCCTCCTAAAGCTGTTTGTCCACCACTTTGTCCATCTAAATACTTCTCTGTAGCACTTGAATTATTACCAGCTTGATGCCCATGAAAAAGACCAAGCATTACTCCATTTATATCTACAGCTAAAGTTTGATGACTTTTAGCTGGATACCTAAACTTAACATGAGATAAGTACTGATTTTCTGCACAAACATCCTCTACAGAACTGGCTATCTCCGTATTCCATCCGTCTGCTGGGTCAGCCACAACTTGTCTAGTTGCTTCGTCATGGTTTCCATTTACTACTGGAACTATTAATTCTTCACACAAAGGAGCCAGTGCTTTTATTTGAGCAATCAATAATCTTCTAGCAACTCTTACTTGTTCTGTTATACCTAAATCTGATGCCGCTTGTCCTTGTAACTTACCTTTTTGAGAGACTATACCTTCAACATGATCTCCTGGTAATGCAAGAACTATTGTTCCAAACTTTCTACCAATTTTTCTAAGCTCTTTAGCTCTCTCAACTGCTTCACTTGTTCCTCTATAAAACCTATCTACAATTTCTGCAGTTCCTGTATCCCCCACGCGCTTACCTATCTGCTGATCACTTGCTACAACCATATAAGAAAGCGGTCCTGATACAGATCCAACAGCTTTTGTTGGTTTCCATTTTGATATTTGCTCACATAACTTTTCTACATCTAACTTTGTTTCTGAAGTCATACCTGCTGGAACTAAATTTAATCTAAAAGCTTCTAGATAATCTCCACCATAAACTTGCCATCTAGATTTTCTAACAGAGGTAACTTCCCAACTATTTGGGTCTAAGCCAGCCTCTTTAAGAAGTTCAGCTGCATCTGGTATGGATCCAGCAGTTCTAGGAGTCGAGACTACATACCCACCATTCTCATCTATCTCAGAGTGAGGACGCCAACTTTCATTTATGGGCTTTGCTCTAAGATCTGAGCCACTTTTACCTGGCTCCACTAGTGATGCTAGCTTTTTGAGAAGTTCTGAATCAGACACTGGCCTCATCCTTCTTTTTATCAAAGGCCACTTTCTTACCTATATAACACCTGCATCTCTTTGCTCGATGCATTCTTATTGAGGCAAAGGCAATGATGTGACCTTCTTCTGTAAGAATTTTATGTATTTGAACATTTGTAATACCGCCAGCGCTGCTTGGAGATTCAAAAACAAACTCCAAAGCCTTTCTATCATCTTCACTGACCGATTCCAATATCTTGCTTACTCCGCAAGGCAAACCAGGACCTTGAGGGCGTTTTTCACTTAGCAATCTATCTGCTAATTTAGACATCTTCGCTCCAAACCCTAAAGTATCACTGTATTGTGATTCTTAGTAGTACGGAACTCTACCAGTAAGTAAACTTTATTTTTGTATTGAAATTGTTGGCGTGTCGCCCAAAAAAACTGCTTTAAAACTATTCTACTTTTTTAAGTCTTGCTCTTTTTGGCTTTGCTGCTGTCCCTAATAATATATCTTTAATTATACCCATTTCGGCTTTTAATTCTGTTTGGCCTTTTTCAATTTTATTGACTTGATCTTTTAGTGAGTCTCCACCATTTTCCCAAAGCTGGTGCTCGACTCTTTCCATACGATCTGATAGCGTTCTACCCTTAGCGTCTACGCCTATAGCACTATCTATTCTTTTTGCAATCTTATACATTGAGAACATGAAAGCACCGACAGCGGTGATTGTTCCGAGTACAAGCATCACTGTAGAAAGTGCAGACATATCTGACATGATTACTCCATATATGGGTTATTGACTATGTCAATTATAAAGTATGTGTGCCGTCTTGACTAGAGTCTAGGGTTTGCCTGTATCCTTGGATAGACACGCCAAGGTCAATACCTCAGATACTTTGCCATTTGCATATCTGTTGGTAAGGTATCCAAAGTTTAGTAGGAGGTAGGGATTTAGTGACGACGGGATCTGACAGATTTAAGAAAGCAGTCAGCTGGTACGCATCTCAAGGGTGGCAGATTCTTCCCTGTCACGGAATCGTAGATGGTCGCTGCACTTGTAATCAAAAGCATGAAGAATCAAAAGACATAGGAAAGCATCCAGCAATAAATGCTTGGAACCGAGAATCAACTTCTGACATTGTAAAACTTAATAACTGGTGGGAAACAAATCCAGAATTCAATATAGGTGTTAACTGTAAAACATCTGGATTTTTTGTAATTGATATTGATCCTCGCTCTGGTGGCGAAGATTCTTTTGAAAAATTTGAAGCATATGTTGAAGGAGCACTTCCTCCAACTGCTGAAGCAACAACTGGTCGCTACGACATAAATGGAAAAGTTATTAATGGTCGTCATCTTTTTTACAAGTGCGACATTAATGAAGATTTGATTGGTAATTTATCAAAACTAGGTTTTAAAGGAATTGATATCAAGCACAACGGATATGTGCTTATCGCTCCAAGCCGTCACTTCTCTGGTGTTACTTATGAATGGGTTGCTGGTAAAGAACCTTGGAACACTCCAGTTGCGGAAGCTCCTGAAGAATTATTAAAAGCCCTTCGTAAGCGTCAAAGAGTTTCTGGATCTAGCTCATATTCAACAGCAGACTGGGATTCAATTCTTGAAGAACCAATTAGTCAAGGCGTTGACATTGATAGAATTCTTGAAGAAGGAATTGATGAAGGCGAAAGAGCAATCATGCTCTACAAGCTTGCTTGTGCTTTAGCAAATAAATTCCCAATCCAAACTGCTGCTGGTCGTGAAGCATTAATCTCTTTGATGATTCGTTTTAACGGTGAAAAAGTCAGACCACCTATGCCGCTTGAAGGTCCTAACTCAGTAATCATGCACACAGAGCGTGCCATTAACTGGGTTGCAGATAATCCAGTTATAGACAAAATATGGCCTGGTGCTGCTCAATATGCAAATAATATGGTTGAAGATACAAAGAGAACTCAGAACGCAAAAAATCAACAACCTATTCTTGGAGTAGTTCAACCTCCTAAAGATTTTATAGATGAATACAGTTTGCCTGGCACTTTTGGAGGAGCTGTAAGCGAATCTATTAACAATGGTATGTCTTTAGAAGAAGCCTCTTCAAATGACAATATGGGAATTATTAAAGATCAAGATGCCATCAATGAAGAAGATAGAGGACCAGATTGGAAGGGTAGGTCTCTTTCAGATACTGGTAATGGCCGTAGATTAATTGATTCATTTGGTCAAGCTCTTCGTTATACTCCAGGACTTGGCTGGTTTGTGTGGAGTAATGGTTTTTGGAAACCAGACCATGAAGCTCTGAACATACAAGAAGTTTCAAAAAAGCTTGGCTCTTTAATTGCTTCTGAAACTAATCGGTACAAAGAAGATGCCGATCAGCAAACAAAAGTTATTCAATGGGCTAGTCAAGCAAAATCAGAAGCGAGGTTGAAGTCTGCTATTAATAACGCAAACTCAGATCCTCGAATTAGAGTTGATGTAGAGAAATGGGATCAGGACCCGTATCTTCTTGGCGTGACGAACGGTGTTGTTGACCTCCGAACAGGTGAGCTCCTACAAGGTCGCCCAGATCTCTACATCACCAAGCGTGCTCCTGTTGCATATACTCGTGGAATGACCAACATGCGTTGGCAACAGTTCCTTGACTTTGCAACAGATGGAGATAAAGAGTTTCAAGATTGGATTCAGCGTGCAGCTGGTTATTCAATGACTGGACTAAGCAGATACGACATTTTGTTCTTAGTATATGGACCAGCTGGTTCTGGTAAAAACACACTTGTTGAAGCTATCGTAAAGTGTCTTGGAAGTAGTCAGTATGCATTCCCACTCGATTCAAGCATTCTTGCTATGGATGGTGGATCATCACGAAGCACAGATCTTTATCACTGGGCTGAAATGCGTGGACGAAGAATGGTTTGGGTTGATGAGCTTCCAGACAATGAGCGCATCAAAGAAAACTCAGTAAAGAAACTTACTGGTTCTTCTGAAATCTCTGCTCGTTCGCCAGGAGAAAAACCATTTACATTTCAATCACAAGCAAAGCTTTGGATTACAACTAACCACAGACCAATCATCACTGATGATGCTATGTGGCGTCGTATCCGTCCTATACCAATGCTCAAGACTCCAGAAAAAGCAGATCCTGGTTTGAAGGAATATATTTTTGACGCAGATGGTGCTCTTCCTGCAGTTTTATCATGGGCAGTTGAAGGAGCTATCAAAGTTCTTGGTAGTGCTAATCGTGATGGTCTTGGTTGGTGCCGTGCTGTATCAGAAGCTGCTGATATGTATCGTAAGAACGAAGATCGAATTGCTCTCTTTATTGAAGAAGAAACTATTAAATCAGAAGGCACAAGCATTACTGTTAAGCAGCTATTTATGATCTATCGTTCATGGAGCGAGGATCGCGGTGAGCGTCCTATGACTCAAATTGCTTTTGATAGAAAAATGCGTGAGCGAGGTCTTAAAGTTGAAGGTAGTGGTGCAAAAGCAACTATTTATGGTCTACAGATGGCTCCAAGACAAGTACCGATGAGTAGTACTCCAGACTGGAGTCTGATAACTAGAACTGCTAAAAATATTTAGCGTTTAGGACTAAAGACTCTAGCTCCACCGCCGCCATTCCTAAATGGCGGAAGTCTTCTTGCAGATGGCGATTTAGCTGTTATTCGACCACCAACAAAACCCTCTGGTGGTTTAATCATCAATGCGGTAAGTGCGTGTACTAATGCATCAACTCTATCTGGAGACTTTCCTTCTCCCGGAATCCACTGTGTCATTTGACTTTCAAGATCTGCTAAGTATCCAAGATGATGAACTCTGCCTTGCTCATATGCGAGAACTGTTGGCTCAGCGCGAAGTTGCTTTCCATGCTTTGAATGAACCTCAAGGACTTTTACATTTGGATCAATAGCATTGATAGCGTTTCTCACCAAAGCACCACCTTGATTTACTTCAGCTACAACTGGTGCCCCCCAACGCTTAGACATCTCTACAACTTTATTTGCCCAAAGCTCTGGAGATCCATGAACTGTTGCATCTTCAAGTACCCATGCATGCCGTTTATATAAATCTCTATCTGCAGTTGCAGCACACACGACAATACCGCACTCATCTCGTGGATTTTCTGCCACAGATGGATCAACGCCAATAATTCTTAGCGGTGTAGATGGCGGTAGAACTCCTTGCCGTGAAGCTTCAATCATCTCAATTGTCCACAACGCGCCTTCAACATCTGAAAGCATTTCACCGTAAAGTTCCTGCTGAGCAAGTCTTGTTCCTTGATAAACGCCAACAATTGTGTCTAAATATGTTTGACTTAAGTTTCCTCTGTTATCAAGAGTAGATCCTCGAGTAACAACTACTTTACCAGTTGTTTCTGATTCTTTTAGAAGCTGATACAAAAGTGGTACACGCTTTGGAGTAGTAGTAACCATGATCTGCGGATTAGCACCAAGACGAGTACCAACACGCAAGTTATCGAATGCAGTCATACCTGCAGCATCTGGTGTTTGTCTCCACGCTGCCACCTCATCGCCCCATGCATGTGTGAACTGTGGACCACGAAGTGAATCAGGTTCGTCTGCGGTAAAGCATGTTGCGGTATTTCCATTAGGCCATGTAAGACGACGCTTTGAAGGTTCGTATATTGGGCGCTCGCTAGGTGGAGTTACATTCATGATGCCAGATTCACCTTCAACAATTACATCTCGCACATCAGCTGCAGTACGAGCAACTAACGCAAATCTGCGTTGACCTGTTGTTGTGTATTTTGCTTGTTCTCTTACCCACTCGGCAGCGGCACGGGTTTTACCCGCACCGCGGCCAGCGAGATAGATCCATATATTCCAATTACCTGCTGGTGCTAGTTGTTCAGGTCTTCCCCAAACAGACCAGTCCCAGTTAAGACTTTTTTCATCGAATCCAGCAAGTAATCTTTTTTGTTCTTCTTCAGGTAAGAGCATTAACTCTTCCATAATGCTTTTACCCATAACTACCTACTTTGTTCGTTGAAGACTTCTCTGTACTCCATAGTATAGAGGTGCAGCTGAGCTTAGACCCAGTTCTTTTGCAAGTCTTGACAAAGAAACTCCTGCTTTATATTCAGCAGCGAGTTGATCATGGTAAGCATCAACGCCAATCTCTTTAGCGCTTTTAACACGATTAGCTGCTTCAATATAAGACTCTGGAGTTAGTTTTATAGAGGATTGACTCTTAATAGCTGATACAGCAACATTGTCCATTACAACTCGTCTGCGTAGTCCAGCGTATGCAACCTTAAGTTCTTTTGCTAACTTTGGAAGACTTCCGCCTCGCTTGTGGTACTCAATAAGAAGTTGTGTGTACTGACGACTTGCATCGTGGGCAGGGCTAGATTTACTTCTAGCACCGAAAGCTTTCTTTGCTAATGGAAGAATTGGTTCAATCTTTGATTTGTATTCTTGGACTAGATTCTCGTCCACGGTGTCTCCTATGTCTCTATATAGGGCTAATTCCCTACGAGACTATTGTATAGAAAACTAGGGCAAAGTCAAGAAAGGTATATTATTCGTCGTCTCGGGCGTTTCGGATTGGGTATGTAGCCCACCAAACGACCATTGAGAATACGATAGCCCAGCCTACGACTGTCTTGGCAGACCCGTCAAGGACTAGCCAAGCAATAAACATGCCTAGCAGGGTCCAGACTTGGTCCAAGACATCTCTTAGGAAGTCTTTCATTCTCTGCTCCTTCTTCTGAGTGCTCTTGCTCTTCTAGGACCTCTAGATGAGTTAGATCCGCTAGATGATGAAGCTGCTGCTGATGCAGCTCCTTGAGCTGCTGCTGCAGCGGCTCCCAAAGCAGTTTGCACTGCTTGTCCGACGACAACTACAGCTACAACCATCTTCTCTGCTTCTTCTCGCTCTTCAGGGCTCATATCGGCTCCCAAGCTTGCAAGAGCCAGTAAAGCTTGTCCTGGATCTGAAAAGATTGCAGAGACAAGTTCAGCTGGGTTAGAGACTAATTCTAGCGCTGCTGCAACTTCCGCAGTTATAACTACAGGGTTGCCACTTTCATCTGTACGCACATCAACTGGAGTCTCTGGAGGCAAATCTTCGTATGTAAGACCAGCTTCTTTCATTGCCTCACCTGAAACAACGCCATCTACAGCTGCTTCAATAAGTGCCCCAGCAATGACTTCTTTTTCTTCTTCAGTTATGACACCATCTGCTTTTGCATCTTCAACTGCAGAGTCAACGGCTTCTTCTGGAGTAGAATTGTCAGATGGTTCTTCAACAGGTTCTGGCTCGACTTCGGGCTCTGGCTCGACTTCGGGTTCAGGCTCTACCTCTGGTTCTGGTTCTACTTCTGGCTCAGGCTCTGGTTCGGGATCAGTTGGATCCTCTGGTTCAGGCTCTGGCTCTGGCTCTTCTTCAGGGTCTTGCGGTTGTTCTGGTTCTGGTTCTGGCTCTTCTTCTGGTTCGGTTTCTGGATCGGTTTCTGGATCGGTTTCTTCGTTAGGATTTTCAGATGACTCTTCTTCGCCCTCGTCACTTGGCTCTTCTTCTGGCTGCTCTGGCTCTACCTCTGGTTCTGTTTCTGGTTCTTGTTCAGGCTCTGTCGGCGTTAGAGGATCTGGATCTGTCGGAGGTTGAGGAGGAAAAGTTTGATTTATAACTTCCGCTTGCACCACAGTCTGAGCAGTTTGAACTGCAGCAATAGCTTGAACAGTTTCATTTATTGCAACTTGAGCTGAAGCAATAGCAGTATCCATAGCAGTAACAGCGGTTTGAGCTACTGTCAGGTTTGTCTGAGCATTTGATAAGTTTGTCTGAGCTAAAGTTTGATCGGCTGTAAGAGTTTGTAAGGTTTGAGTTTGAGTTGTTAGGTTTTGCTCGGCTGTAGCTAGCGTCTGAAGCTGCTGAGTTGTAGCAGTAGAAGTTGTAAATTCAGTTCCAGGAATAATTTCCCAGCCATTTCCTGTATAGCGATACAAAGCTACCCAAGCGCCACCACCATTTTCGTAGTACCACATCTCAAATGTCTTGCTGACACCAGCTGTAGTTGCTACATCTGCTGTAGAACCGCCGCCGCCTTTGTCATACCAGTCATTGATTACAAGCTCTCCATCTAGGTATAGCTTGACTCCATCATCTCCTGGAGCGTGTAAGTATTGAGTTCCACTTTCTTGTGGAGTCCAATTACCTGTGTACTTGACAATTACATCTTCTGATCTATTAGATCCAGCAACATTTCCACTACCCCACTGTTCGTTAATTCCATTTGTGTCAGTGGTTGTGTGAATTGGGGTTGCACCTGCTGGAAGAGTTGGAGCGTTGTTTTGTCCTTGAACATTAAAGACTTCTACTTTTAAACCTTGTTGCGTAGCTGAGTCAACAACTGCTTGAGCTGCTGCTTCAGTTGCAGTAGCCTCAGTTACTACTGCTTGCTGAGTTGTAACAGCTGTTGTAGCTGTAGCCAAAACTCGAGTTTTGTCTTCAACAACTGCCTGAGCTGCTGCAACTGTAGGAGCGTTAGCAGCTAAAGACTGAGCTGTTGTCATATCTGCTTGAGCTTGTGTAACTGCTGCTTGAGCTTGAGCAACTTCGGTTGTTGCAGTTGCAACTGCTTGAGTAACTGCAGTGGTTGGTGTAAGAGTGTTAGCAGTTTCGGTAACTGTTTGAAGAGTGTTTGTAATAGTAGTAACTGCTGCAGCAGAAACTGTTACCTGAGCTTCTGCCACTTCTACTTCAGCTTCATCTATTTCTGTTTCTGCATTAGTTACTGCAGTTTGTGCTGTAATAACTGCAGAAGCAGCTGAAGTACTTGCTGCAACTGCTACACCTTGAGCTGTAGTTTCATTTGATTGAGCTGTTGAAAGAGCAGTCTGAGCTGTTGTAAGAGTCTCGGTTGCTGCAGTCTGAGTTGCTTGAAGAGTAGTTAATGTAGCTTGTTCTGTAGCTAAAGTTGTGGCTGCTGCCTGAGCTGCTGCTGTTGCTGCAGGGTCAGAAGTAGTCGTAGTAGAGACAACACGAATATTGTCAATAAGATAAATATCACCGTCTGGTTGAATAGTGACAGAATCAATAGATTTACCTGCTGCTGCCGTGATTGTTTCTGTATATGTGTGGCTTGGGTTAGAAACACCATTATGCACCATAACACCGTTCTCAAGAACTCCAGTGCTTGTTGTCCCATCAGTATTTGTAATTACTTCAACTGCATCGCCATTTTTTGCATAAATATCAAATACAACAGCAGTCACATTAGTTTGGGTTGGATTAATAACTAACTGATTAGAACCGTTTGTAAAAAGAACTTTGTCTACAAGTGGAGTCATGTTGTAGCCACTTGGGATGTATGCACCTTGTGCATTTTGAACTGCTCCGACTACAGTTGACCCACCCACAGTGACTGTTGAATCGGTTCTACCATCTTGAAAATCTTCAATAACTGTTGTAGTAGTTGTAGTTGTATTGGCTGCAGCTGCTGTAGCTGCAGTAGATGTTGCTGTTTCTTGAGCTGACGCTACTACTGCTTCTTGAGTCGTTACTGCTGTTGTAGCTGCTGTTGCTGCTGTTTGAGCTTCTGCTACTGCTGTGGTTTGGTTCGCAACTGTGGCGGTTGCTTGGGCCAAAGTTTGATTGGCAACTTCCGATGTTGTAACTGCTGTCTGGGCGGTTTGGACTTCTGCACTTGCTGTTTGCGTAGCATTTGAAGCTTCTGTTACTGCAGTCTGTGCATTAAAAACTGATTCTGTTACTTGAGTAGATGGTTGAGATATTGATGTTGCTACCTCCGTAATCTGAGTTACTTGTGTTTGTAGAGTTGTTACTTCAGATCCCGCCGCTGCTGCAGCGGTTGCTGCTTCAGTAATTTGCCCTTGCGCTGAGCTACTTGAAGAAGCTTGTGGATCACCTCCCGACGACGCATTGGATTCTTGTGTATTGTTGCCAGAATCCCCCTCTCCTTGAGCTGGAGCGTCATCGGCTTTCGCCACTGATGGCATAAGTATCCCATAAATTAAACCTATTAATGGAACAACAAAGAAATACATCAAAGATTTTAACTTTGTGTATTTTGTATAACTTAAACGCACTAAGCGCATGAAGGGTTATCTCTCCCGTGTCCAAGGAGCGTAAGTCAATTGACTTACCTGACAATATTATCTTATTTAGATACTTTCCTTAAATATAAATGTCGTACAGTTGACTTGTACCATTTGCTTTTACCTGTTGCAGTTGGAACTGATTCAAAATTAAGTTTGTCAGCAATTTCTTGAAAGCTTAAACCAGCTTCTCGCTCTAAAACAATCCGATCTCTAATATCTTCTTTAACTAACGGAAGTGGTCCAAGGTCAACTCCCCAAACTTTTCCGTTATCTCTTCTGTCCTTATGAACATCTTTTTGACGCATGGAAATCATTCCACGCTCCATCTCAGCCATAGCAGACATAATTGTTACAACAAAGCGACCTTGATATGTTCCAGTATCTAATCCAAGATCTAAAAGCGCTAAACGCCATTCATACTTATGTGAGCGATCAACAATACTAAGAAAGTCACGAGTAGAACGAGCAAGACGATCAAGACGAGTAACGAAAAGTGCTTTAGCTTTTCCCGAATCTAAATCATCTAGAGCTTTTCGCAGGACAGGACGGCCAGTAATACTTTTACCAGAACGACCTTCTTCACGAAGAATCACTGCTTCATATCCTGCTAACTCTGCTGCAGAAATTAATTGCTTTTCTTGTGCTCCAAGGCTCATGCCATCTTCTGCTTGCATTTGAGTGGAAACACGAGCGTAGCAATATGCTATTTCTTTACTTGTTGTCATCATGATCATTCAACTTAGCTTTATGTAAAAAGTCATTAGGGCATATGGTAACAACTGGATCGTACCTATTTCCACAATCTCCACACTCCCAAGAAAGACTATAAACAGCGTCGTAATATCCATTGTTATATCCAGAGTCGTATGCTTCTGATTGAATTTCTAAAAGCTTTTCTTTCATCTTTGCCATTATGGAGCAACTCTTCCATTCTCCACAAAAGCAGCATGGGTAAGTGGCATTATCTCTTTGAAGAACTCCTCATATTTTTCGGCGACCATCTCTATCTCTCGCTGTGGGAAGGACGGAAATCTTTGCCCTTCTACACTGCGACGGAGGGATAGAAAATTCATAAGGCTACGAGAGTTGATGGTCACATAGGCTGAGGAGTAGATGGTCAGTGGAAGGACTCCACGAGCGACCTCTCTAGCAACTCCAAACCTAATCATCTCTTCATAGTTAACATAAGCCTCTTTACAGGTTCTTCTGTAATTACTCATAGTCACAGCAATTTGCTCAGAAGATCCTTCTTCAAAAACATAAGCGCCTGGCTTACCTATTTGCAGAAGCTTTCTTTGATTATCTGGCACATAAAACTCTGGGTCTAGGACTCTATACCTACCAGACTCTTCGTTGTAGGAAGCAATGCGATGACGCATGTGCTCCCTCCAAACAAAGATAGGAGCCTTTACATAAAAGGTAAAGACTGAGTGTTCAAAGGGTGAGCCATGACGATCTCTCATCAGAAAGTTAATCAGACCCCCTGTTTTCTTAGGGTCGGACTCTTCCTGAGCCTTTTCGCCTAAAGTGCTGACTCTGGCAGCAAAAGCAACATCTTGGTCAGATGCGCTGTGCTTGACCAGCTCTACAACAACATCAGAACGAAACTTTAGATCGTCTGGATACACTTTTACTTATCTCCTTTGAATACTTTGAAGTTGGGGGTTTTTGGTACTAACTTGTCTATCTTCTTCTTTTTGAAGACATTGACAAAAGCAGTCAGAATTGCCCATACCAATACGAAGCCAATAAAGGCTACGATCAGCACGAGAACCCAACCAACCATAAATAAACTGAGTTGCCACGCTATTTCAAACGGGCGTTGCCAGTCTAGATCCATCTTTTCCTCCTTTTCTTTGTTCTAGCCGTAATAACTTAGACTTAAGTATGTACGCTTTTTAGGGGTATGTCAAGCACATTTATAAGCTTCATATTGAACGATTTTGGCTAATTTGGCCGTACAACGCTATTTTGGGTCATGCATTGTTCTCCAGTTTCTGCCAAAAGCGATATAACAACCAACTCGATTGAACCAGTCTGCTTGGTCGTGGATAAACCAAAATGGCTTGGCTAATAGCTTTCTCATTCAATAACTCTACTCAATTGGGTGCACCTGTCTTTCCTTATAGTCTTTTGTCTCTTCTTTGGTCCAGTACTCCACATAGGCGTACCAGTGAATAAATTCAATAGTTATAGCCCTAGAGTAGTGGCAATAATCAAAGCCAAAGCCCCAACTATCCCAGACTCCTGCTCCTACTAAGAACCTTCCAAATCTTTTATTAACACTCATCGGGCCACGACGCTATAGCCGATCCAAAGGCCAATAATTCCAGCAACACCAGCAAAGACTGGTGGGGCAGGTACTGGAAGCTTGAACAACGCGAAGACGACTCCGCAGAGTGCGCCAGTTACAGTAGATAAAAGTATCTCTTTCATATTATTCCCATCCTGGTGGTGGAGGGACAGGTTCTTCACAACCGCAGTTGTCGCAGAAAAAGTCCCATGTATTTTTATCTTTGACAAAAATATGTCCAAAGAAGTAGCAAGTAATTTTATTAATCAGCGTTTTCATCATCCCAGCAATCTTGACATAGCCATCCTTTTAGGGCTGGCTCATAAAGATGAGTTACCCTTTTAGATATCTTGTTTCCACACATCTTGCAGAAAGACTCCCTCTCTGCTTTCTTTAAATATTCTGGCATGTCTTTAGGTGATTATTTAGGGTGAAGTGAGCAAAACTAGATCTAACCTCTACCTCTGATTTACAGTTGGGGCAGATGACTGCCCTATTGATAGTTTTTGTTGGCATGGTTTTCCCTTGCTTCTTTGAGGAGTTGTTCGAGACTTCTGGAGTCTTGGCCATCACCTCTCCAATCTTCGTAATCTGTCATTTCTATTTCTACTGGTTGTTGATTTTGGTTTTTCTGCACTCTTTTTCCAATAAAGTATGCAACCACTAATCCCAGCATTCTGTCCTTTCGTCTCTTTGAGAGGGTGCCCCCTAGTAAGCACCACTCTAACTATTCTTGGGTGTTAACGCCAAGCTTTCTTGCTTCTTGCAAGTACATCTCACGATACTCGCCCCAGTACTTCTTTACAAGCTTTGTCTTAGCACGAGCTTGTGCTGCAGAGGCTCTCTGAGCAGGGGTTAGATCGTTTTTCTTCTTTGTCGTAGCTCTAGGCACTACTTCTCCTTTCGTCTTGAATCTATACTAACAGTTCTATTCTAGATGTCAAGTCTTGATTTTCCGGGCGCCCTTTCCGTCTAGAGAGGCGGAGGGAGGGGGGAGG